>Ga0307515_10000478_pt1 | contig 95304 bp, 85 predicted proteins | sample 17_EM_MG_FD_194513 | JGI IMG/M metagenome (GOLD analysis project Ga0307515, IMG submission 194513) | Populus trichocarpa ectomycorrhiza microbial communities from riparian zone in the Pacific Northwest, United States - 17_EM | ecosystem: Host-associated > Plants > Roots > Unclassified | place...
GAGGGGCGAGGGGCGAGGGGCGAGGGGCGAGGGGCGAGGGGCGAGGGGCGAGGGGCGAGGGGCGAGGGGCGAGGGGCGAGGGGCGAGGGGCGAGGGGCGAGGGGTGAGGGCGAGGGCTGCTGGCGGTGCGGCAGCAGCCGTGAACGTTGGACCTTGGTGCGCAGCGGTCTGCTCCGTGCCCGTGCGTATCAAGGTCGCGGAGTCCGGCGGTGATATGGGATGTTATGCGAAGTTATTGTCCAGGATGTGGGACGGGATGCCCAGGATGTAGCGGCGGTGCCCGGTGGGCGGGATCGGGGTCCGTCAGCTGGACTGCCGCCGGGAGCGGTAAGGGGTGGAGCCGGCGGGGAGTAGTTTCGGCGAGTCGCCGCGACCGGTGGGGTGCGACCGCTGGGCGATCCTCGACGAGGGTGTCGCGCCTGGGGCCAGGAAAGCCCGGCAGGCGCTCGGGTCGGGCGTGGGGTCGCCGACCCGGGGTGATTGTGGTGCGGTCGGGAGCGGAGCGGACCACGCCACCACAAGATCCGGCCGCGGCCCCGGGGCGTGATCGGCAGAGCGAGGCCGTCATGCAGACCCGGGGCGTGATCGGCAGAGCGAGGCCGTCATGCAGACCCGGGCGTGATCGGCAGAGCGAAGCCGTCATGCAGAACGTTTCTCGGTGCCCGATGCCGGGCGGATGCCCGTCGCGCGAATGGGTGTTGCCGAATGGCGGCGGGTCACTCCTGAACAAGACTCGCAGATAACCGCAATTCAGCAAGATCGACGCCGACGATCTCCCCGTCGGCGACTCGGGGCGACGAGCGCACTCACAACGGCCAAATCCGTGCGAGTTCCGGAGGGCAGCGCTGATCAACCTGTCGGGCTCGGTGGCGGTCGGTGGTTGTGGTGAAGGCCATCGCAATGGAACGCATCACCGGCGGCTCCGTGTAGGTGACCTCGGCGCGATGTGACCCTCCAGGGAGATCGTCGGACTCTTCCTCTCTGGGCAGGCGGATGGGTGCGGTCCGGTGATAAAGCCAGAGATTATCGTCAATATAATGCGGCTCGTCGTCGGGTGAGCGCGACGTCTGAATGCCGCCAGACCGGCGGCCGGTTGTCGATCACTGTGGTGGCATGACAACGGTTCTTGACGGCAGGGTGGCATTGGTAACGGGTGGCAGCCGGGGCATCGGCGCCGGCGTGGCGGCGCGGCTGGCCCAGGACGGCGCCGATGTGGTGCTGACCTACCAGCACCGCGACGATCGGGCCGCGGCCGTGGTGAAGGAGATCGAGGGTTTCGGGCGCCGCGGGCTGGCCGTACGGGTGGACTGCGCCGATCCGGCGGCGGTGACCGCCGCGGTGGATCGGGCGGTCGCCGAGTTCGGGCGGTTGGACATTCTGGTCAACAACGCGGCGCTGTTCCTGGTCGGTCCGGTGGAGGAGCTCGGGCTGGCGGAGTTCGACCGTACGATCGCGGTCAACGTGCGGGCGCCGTTCGTCGCGTCGAAGGCGGCGGCCGGGCACATGGGGGACGGCGGGCGGATCATCACCATCGGCAGCAACATGGTGGAGCGGACGGTGTTTCCCGGGTTCTCGCTGTATGCGATGAGCAAGACCGCCCTGGTGGGGCTGACCAAGGGCCTCAGCCGGGATCTCGGTCCGCGTGGCATCACCGTCAACCTGGTCAACCCGGGCGCGACCGACACCGAGATGAACCCGGCCGACGGCCCGGCCTCGGCCACCATCAGCGGCTTCACCGCGCTGGGCCGCTATGGGACGCCGGCCGAGATCGCGTCCGCGGTCGCCTACCTCGCCGGTGACGGCGCCCGGTACGTCACCGGGGCCACGATCAACGTCGACGGCGGGTTCACGGTCTGACGAGGGGCGACGGCCCGGGCGGGGCTGACTGCCCCACCCGGGCCGTCAGCCCGCGTCGCGTTTCGCGCGGGCGCGGCGCTTGCCCTCGTGCATCGCCGCCACCCGGGCCACCGGGATGGTGTGTCCCTCGGCGACCAGCCCGGCGTCCAAAGGCTGCGGCGCCGGCATGTGTGCCGTCCACGGATCGCTGCCGTTCAGCAACTCCGGCGCCGTCCGCACGGTGAAGTCGGCCGGTGTCACGTCGTCGAGCACGTCCCAGCCCACCGGGAAGGACACCGGCAGCCCGGGCCGCACCCGCGGGCTGTACGCCGCCACCACGCTGGCGCCCCCGGAGCGGGTGGCGTCGAGGAAGACCTTGCCGTGCCGGTCGTCGCGGATGAACGCGGTCGTCGCCAGCTCCGGATCGAGGCGTTCGGCGCGCGCCGCGACGGCCCGGGTCGCGGCGGCCACGTCCCAGGTGGTGGCGCTGCCGTCGAGCGGGACGAAGATGTGTACGCCCTTGGAGCCGCTGGTCTTCACCGCACCCGCCAGCCCGGAGTCGGCCAGCGCGCGGCGTACCAGGTGGGCGGCCCGGATCACGACGTCGAAGCCGGCGCCCTCCGGCGGGTCCAGGTCCATGATCAGGTGGCTTGGGTGGTCGCGGTCGGCGATGGTCATGAGGGTGGGGTGATATTCGACCGCCCGCTGGTTGGCGAACCAGAGCAGCGTGCGGCGGTCGTTGCAGAGGGCGTACTGCACCTCGCGGTGTGACGCCTCGGCCCACACGGCCGTCCGTGGCACCCACTCCGGCGTGTACTTGGGCAGGTTCTTCTGCATGAACTTGTCCTGCCCGCGCAGCACCCGGATCACCGACAGCGGCCGGTCGCGCAGCACGCCGAGGATCGGATCGCGCACCGCGTCGAGGTAGTCGACCAGGTCCCGCTTTGTCGCCTCGGCGCCGGGGAAGAGCTCCTGGTCCAGGTTCGTCAGGGGTACGCCGGCCCGTTCCTCTTTGTCCGCCATGGCCTCATCCTGCCCGCACCAGGCTGAGCGCGGGAAGGACCATCGCGAGGGTCAGCACCACGTAGACGCCGCCGAGGAAGAACTGGCCGTGCCGGGTGGCGATGACCGCGCCCACGAACGGCAGCACGACCGCGACCAGAGCCGCCAGCAGCAGGGTGCCCGGCTCCCGCTCGGGCCCGGTGACACCCCAGCCGACCAGCAGCGACACGGAGACGAGCCAGAGCAGGGTGACGAGCGTGACCTTGAGCGCGACCTCGGTACGCAGCGCGGCGGCCCGCCGCTCGGCGCGGATCTCGTTCGCCGACTTGAGCCCGACGTCGATGCGCGACAGCGGCGCCCGCTCGATCTCCAACGTCACAACCAGCACTCTAAGGGAGCGGCCGGCCGGACGCCCGGGTCCGTCACCGCATCGTGAACAGCCGGGTCAGCGGGGCGGGCGCTCGCCGCTGCCGCGGGCGATGACGGAGGTCGAGATGACGATCGATCGCGCCGGGACCGCGAGCCCGCTGATGCGCTCGTACGCCAGCCGGGCCGCCTCCCGGCCCATCGCCACCGCGTCGTGTGCCACCACCGTGGTGCCGATGACCTCGGCCAGGTCGAAGTCGTCGAAGCCGATCAGCGCGGGCGGGTCCGGCCGGTCCTTGAGCGCCCGCAGCGCGCCGGTGGTCAGCCGGTTGTTGGTGGTGAACAGCGCGGTCGGTGCCGGGTCGAGCGCCAGCAGTTCCCGTACGGTCTCCTCGGCCCGCCGTACGTCGTGCACGTCGGTGCGCAGGTAGGGCTCCCACTCGGTGTTGCCGGCCGCGCGCATCGCCGCCTGGAAGCCCTCGATCCGCCCGCGCTGCGGCACCATCCGGGCCAGGTCGGCGACCATCGCGATGCGCCGGTGCCCGCCCCTGAGCAGATGCTCGGCGGCGGCCCGCGCCCCGCCGGCGTTGTCGATGACCACCACGTCGGCGGCGATCCCGTCCGGCGGCCGGTCCAGGAAGACGAACGGCACGCCGCGGTTGCCCTCGATCGCCAGGTACGAGTGCCGGTCCGCGCTCGGCACCAGCAGCAGCGCCCGGACCCGGCGTTCGAGGAAGGTGTCGATCAGCGCCCGTTCGAGCTCCGGGTCCTCGTCGTTGTTGGCGGTCACCAGCTGCAGCCCGTGCTGGCGCAGCTCGCGCTCGATGCCGCTGGCCACGGCCGAGTAGAACGGGTTGGTCAGGTCGCCGCTGATCAGCGCCACCAGCGCCGAGGTCGCGCCCCGGCGCAGCTCGCGGGCGATGCCGTTGAGCCGGTAGCCGAGCTGGTCCGCCGCGACGCGGACCCGGCGGCCGGTGTCCTCGGCCACGTTGGGCTCGCTGTTCAGCGCCCGCGATGCCGTCTTGAGGCTGACCCCGGCCAGCGCGGCCACCTGGGTCAGCGTCGGCCGGCGAGCGGCCGACGCGTCGACGGCGGACCGGGATGCGGGCATTGTGCTCCGAACTGTCAGCGAGGGGCGCGGCCGGAAAAAAGGCGGCTCGGTCGCAATTATGACATCGACGCCGACCGGGGCGGCCGGCCCGGGCCCGGCGGAACGGCGCGCGGGACCAACCGTTCGGACCGCTGCGGAGATCCACAAAACAACTACTGTCTGTAGTCTCTGGCCGTCGGGGTCTGGGCGAGAAGTGGCTGTTGGAGGCGCTATGTCGAGCACAATTGCCGCCGGGCGGGACCGGTACTTCGACACTCTGCGTGCTGTAGCCATCGTCCGGGTCGTGCTGTTCCACGCCTTCCCGGTCGCCGCGCTCGAGCTGGTCTTCCCGTCGATGGGCGTCATGTTCGCCCTGGGCGGCTCGCTCATGGTCAAATCGCTGGACCGTTCCGCGACCCGGGCGGTGCGCAGCCGGGTCCGGCGGCTCCTGCCCGCGCTGTGGGTGATGGCGCTGATCCTCGTACCGCTGATGATCCAACGCGGCTGGCCGGACCGGCCGTCCTGGCCGCACCTGCTGCTCTGGGTCCTGCCGATCGCGGACCCGCCGGCCAGCGAGTTCGGCTATCCGGCCGCCGGGGTGCTCTGGTATCTGGTCACCTACCTGTGGCTGGTCCTGCTCTCGCCACTGCTGCTGAGTCTCTACCGCCGGTGGAACCTGCCGACCGTGCTGCTGCCGCTGTTCGGGCTGATGCTGCTGACCGCGTACCCGGGCACCTTCGGAACCACCGCCGGCTGGGTCGTGCAGAACGTGCTCGCGTTCGGGTCCTGCTGGATCCTCGGCTTCGCGCACCGCGAGGGTGATCTCGCCAAGCTGCGGCCCGCCGTGGTCCTGGGCCTGGCCGCCGCCTGCGTCACGGGCGGCCTGGGCTGGGCGTACCTGCACCCCGCGGACACCGGGATGGACCTGACCGGCCTGCCGGTCGCGTACGCGGTCTTCTCGATCGGTTTCGTGCTCGCGCTGCTGCGCTGGGCGCCGCGGATGGACTGGCTCGCCCGGGCGCGACCGCTGAACGGCTTCGTGTCGATGGTGAACAACCGGGCCGTGACCATCTACCTGTGGCACAACGTGGCCATCACCATCGCGGTCCTGCTCTTCGACCCGCTGAAGCTGTGGCGGATCCCCACCCAGGGCCTGGAGAGCGCCGTCGACTTCAGCATCGCGCTGGCCGCGCTCGCCGTGGCCGTGCTCGCCCTCGGCTGGGTCGAGGACGTCGCGGCCCGCCGGCCGCCGCGCCTCTCGCCGTTCGTGCGGCGGCGCCGGCCTGCACAGTCCACGGTGGCGGTGCACACCCCCGCGCCGGTGGCCGCCTAGGAAGCGGCAACCGGCAGGTCGCGGCGGCCACGCAACGGGCCCAGGATGAGGATCAGGCCGCTGGCCGCGTACCCGATCGCCAGCACCATGATCGCGCCGCGGGTGCCGGTCAGGCCCGCCAGCGCGCCGCCCAGCACGGCCCCGACCGGGATCGCGCCGAAGTTGACGAACTGCATGCTGGTCAGCACCCGGCCGAGCAGCCCGGGCGGGCAGTACGCCTGCCGGAAGCTGGCGCTGACCACGTTGCCGGCGATGGCACCCGCGGCGACGCCGAGCATCCCGGCGACGAAGACGACCAAGCCGATCCCGGGCCGGGTGAACGGGATGAGCACCGAGGCCACCCCGCCGAAGACCTTGCAAACGACCAGCGTACGGGCGCCGCCGAGGGTCCGGACCAGGCGTGGGGTCAGCGTCGCCGCGCCGACCCCGCCCAGGCCGATCGCCGCGAACAGCAGGCCGACCGTGGTGGTGCCGACGCCGACCTCGCGCACCAGGAAGACGACGCTGATCGCGTTGATGCCGGTGAGACACAGGTTCGAGGCCGCGCCGTAGATCGTCTGGTTGCGCAGGTATCGGTCGCGGACCAGCCAGCGGGCACCCTCGACGATCTCGGTGCGGATGCTGACCCGCGCGGTGGGCGCGGGCCGTCGCTCGGCGCGCCGGATGCGCCACAGGGCGAAGGCGGAGATGCCGAAGCTGAACGCGTCCACGACCAGCCCGGCGACCGCGCTGACCGCGGCGATCAGCAGGCCGCCCGCCGCCGGCCCGGCCACCTGGGCCGCGGACTCGGTGCCCTGCAGCGCGGCGTTGGCACCGACCAGGTCGTCCTTGTCGAACATCGCCGGCAGATACGCCGCCCAGGCCACGGTGAAGAACACCGTCGCCGCGCCGAGCAGCAGGGTGACGGCGAGCAGCTGGGCCATGGTGAGCACGCCGGCCCAGGCCGCGATCGGCACGCTGATCACCAGTACGGCCGAGAGCAGGTCGCTGGTCAGCATCACCGGCTTGCGGGCCACCCGGTCGATCCAGGCGCCGGCCGGCAGCCCGATCAGCAGCCAGGGCAGCCAGGCGGCGGCGGTGAGCAGGCTGACCATGAACGCGCCGGCGTCGAGCACCTGCAGGGCGATCAGCGGCGTGGTCACGCTGGCGACCGAACTGCCCAGGCGGCTGACGGTCATCCCCGCCCACAGCTTGCGGAAGTCGGCGTCGCGCAGGACGCCCGGGCGCCGCCCGCGGCGCCCGGCCGCCTCCGGATCGGTCGCAACCGGGCGGGCCGCGGCCGGTTCGCTCGCTGCCGGATCGGTCGCTGCCGGATCTGTTGCAGTCGGATCGGTCGCTGCCGGATCGGTCGCGGTTGGGCGGGTCACGGCCGGGCCGGGAATCCGCGGCCGATCACGAAGACCGGCTCTCGGTCCGGCGCCTCGGGACGCCCGGCGTAACGGTCCATGACCGCCTGGATCTCCGTGCCCATCTCGGCCAGCTCGGCCGGGCTCAGCCGCAGGAAGCCGTCGGTGGAGAAAGCGGCGTCGGCCCACGGCGCCTCCCGGGAGGCCGGGCTGCCCAGCCAGGTGGAGATGACCTCCACCTGGCGCTGCAGGCCGATCGCCATGGCGGCGTCGGCGGCCGCGATGTCGGCGGCGTCGGCGGTGAAGTCGGCGAGGTTCCAGCTGATTCTCCGGTCCGGCATGCGCCACCAGCGCTCCTTGCGGTTGCGCGCGAGGTCGGGCGCCTCCTCGATGAGGCCGGCCTCGGCGAGCACCCGCAGGTGGTGGCTCACGTTGGCGACGGCCTGGCCGGTGACGCGGGCCAGCACGCTGGGCATGGACGGCCCGTCCACGCGCAGGACGTCCAGCAGCCGGCGGCGGACCGGATGCGCGACTGCCTTGAGCACGGCGGCGTCCTTGATCTGAGGCATGGCACCACCCTGGCATGGTAAAGAGCTGTTGCGCAAGAGCTCTTTACCAATATGATTCATCGAGTGACGGTGATTCGATCGAGAGAGCCCGCCGACCTGCCGGCCTGCGTGGCGACGATGCGCGCGGTGCACGACACGGACGGCTATCCGCTGAACTGGCCCGCCGACCCGGTCGCCTGGCTCACCCCGCCGGGCACCCGGCAGGCGTGGGTCGCGGTCGACGGCGAGACCGTCGCCGGGCACGCGATCGTGACCGATGAGGGCGAGCTGAGCAGGCTCTTCGTGAGCCCGGGGCGACGCGGCGCCGGCCTCGCGGCGGAGCTGATCGCCCGGGCCCGGGCGGCACACGGCGGCGAGCTCGTCCTCGAGGTGGCCAACGACGCCGCGGCCGCCTATTACGAGCGGACCGGTTGGATCTTCGTGGCCGCGGGCCCGGCCGACTGGACCGCGCCCGACGGCAGCCCGGTCACGCTGCGCCGCTACCGGTCAGCGTGACAGCCGGCGGACGATCTCCGCCGGCGCTAACCGCCGCTCCGCCGCCTCCGGGTCGGCGGCCGCCAGTTCCGTGCCCGCGATGTCCGCGTAGATCGCGGCGAACGCCTCGAACAGGGCCGAGGTCAGGCCCGCGTCCGCCTGGGTCGCCGCGATCTCCCGCATCTCGTCGGCGAACCGGTGCGCCTTGGTGGCCGCGACCACGACCCCGGCGGAACCGTCCAGGTCGTTGCGGGCCAGGTCGGCCAGCACCTGGTCCAGCACGCCGTGCCGCCCGGCGGTCCGCATCGCCTGGGTGACCAGCGCGTTCAAGCCCTTGTAGACGCTCGCCGTGCACATCTTGAGCGCGCTCGCCGCACCCAGCCCGCCGCTCAGCACCACCGGCTCGACCCGGCCGGCCCAGGGCAGCGCGGCGACGCCGGCCGCCGGTGGCCCGCTGAGGTAGATCCGCGCGCCCGGTCGCACGGACGGCGGCGGTCCCGAGATCGAACCGTCCACGACCGGCAGGCCGGCGCACACCTCGGCGATGCGGGCCATGGCCGGCGGCGACACCGCGTTCAGGTCTGCCACGACCGGCGTCGCGCCGGTGCGGCGGGCCGCCTCCGCGATGCTGCGCGCGGCGTCGAGGGCCTGCGCCGGCGGCGTCACCGACAGCACCACGTCGGCGACCGCGATCACCTCGTCCAGGCCGGCCAGCAGCTCGAGCCCCGCGGCCAGCCGCCGGGTCCGCTCGGAGCGCCCGGCCGTGGTCGCCACCACCCGGGCGCCACCCGCGCGCAGCGCCCCGCCCAGACCCGCGCCCATGTGTCCCGGACTCACTATTCCCACTGTCACCATGCCCGACATTAAAAACCTTGCCACAGCAGACGCACAGATGACGCACAGTGAGTCTTGATTGGCTACATGGAGACATTGGGCGAGGAAAGGCGACGATCGTGCAGGAGCAAGGGGATCAAGACAACGCCGCATACGTGCGCCGGGTGCACGACAAGGGGCTGCAGTTCGACCTGCGGACCATGTCGCGCCGCCGGCTGCTCGCCGCCTTCGGCGGGGCTGGCGCCCTGGCGATCGTCGGCGGGACGGCGGCCTGCGGCAGCACGACCGACACCGGGAGCACGTCGACCGCCGCCGCCAGCACCAGCACCAGCGCCGCCGCCGGCAGCGCCACCGAGGTCGCGTCGGAGACGGCCGGGCCGTACCCGGCGGACGGCTCGAACGGGCCCGACGTGCGGACCGAGTCGGGCATCGTGCGCAAGGACATCCGGACGTCGTTCGGTGGTTCGAGCGGGACCGCGGCGGGCGTACCGCTGGAGTTCTCACTGGTCGTGAGCGATCTCACCGGCAAGGCTGTCACCGGGGCCGCGGTTTACGCCTGGCACTGTGACCGGGACGGCAACTACTCGCTGTATTCAGAGGGGATCACCGACCAGAACTACCTGCGCGGCATCCAGGAGACCGACGCCACCGGCACCGTCACCTTCACCAGCATCTTCCCGGCCTGCTACTCGGGCCGGTGGCCGCACATCCACTTCGAGGTCTACTCGTCGCTGGCGAACGCCACCAGCGGCGACGGCCCGATCGTCAAGACCTCCCAGATCGCGCTCCCGGAGGACGTGTCCGACGTGGTCTACGCCACCGACGGCTACAGCAAGAGCATCTCGAACATGAGCCAGGTCAGCCTCGCCACCGACAACGTCTTCGGCGACGACTCGGGCGTCACCGAGCTGGCCACCGTCACCGGCAGCGTCGCCGACGGCTACGTCGCCAAGCTGGCGATCGCGATCGACCCGTCCGGCGAGGAGTCCGGCGGCGGCGCCGCCCCCTCCGGTGGTGGTGGGCCGGGTGGCACGCCGCCGTCCGGCGCCCCGTCCTGAGCGGGTGGTCCTGCCCGGGCCGGGGGTGGCCCGGGCAGGACGCCGCTCACACCTCGGTGGTCAGCCCAGATAGCGACGTGGGCTGCGACACATTCCCGGCGATTGTCGACCGATCGGGGTACGTCAAACGGGCTATAGCTACTGGTCTATGCAATTAGCAAGAATCGGACCATGACCGCCCCCGGGAACGACGCCCTTCTCATCACCGCGCTGGCCGCGTTCACGGCCTGCCTGGGATACGCAGCCGGCCGGCTGCACCAGTGGTACCGCACGGTGCTGGACCGGGACGAGGCATACCGGGACGGATACGACACGGCGACCCGCAGCGTCTTCGGCCTGGCGGCGCGGTTGATCGGCCCTCGCCGGGCGGTCCGGGGCACGGCGGTCGTGACGGCCGCTGCTTCTTCCACCGCTGCCGCTGCCGCTTCGCCTGTTTCTGCCGCATCGCCACCGCCGGCCGATGACACCGGTGGACGTCATTTCGTGCCGGACGAGCTGGTCAAGGCGCCGACGTACCGGTTGACGCCGGACCGGGTGGCCCGGGCCAAGGTCCGCGCGTCGACTCCCGAGGACGACGAATCCCAGGAGACGACCCGCCTGCCGTCGGTGCCCCGCCCGCGCGCACGCTGATCCACCGGGCAGTGTCACACCCCGGCGTTAGGGTGCGCCCATGGTCACCGTTCAAGAGGTCCGCGAGGTGGCGACGAAGCTGCCCCGCACCACCGAGCACCTGATCTACGACCGCGTGAAGTTCCGGGTCGGAAAGATCGTCTACGTGGCGTTCTCCCGCGACGAGACGGTCATGGGCTTCGGCTTCCCGAGGGAGGAGCGGGAGTCGCTGGTCGCCGCCCAGCCGAAGGTCTTCCACCTGCCGAGCGCGACGGACATGCGCTTTCAATGGGTGCAGGCCTGGCTGGCGGAGCTCGACCACCGCCAGATGGAAGAGCTGGTGATCGACGCCTGGCGCATGGTGGTGCCCAAGCGCGTGGCCGCCGCCTACGTCGCAGGACTGCCCGACGCCGACCCGGATCCCGGCCACCGCGATATCTGACTTATGCCCTCTTGCCCGGATCCCGTCCGAGCAGGGCGAGGATGCGGTCCAACGGATCTTCGCCGGGGTGCGGAAGGCGCGGTGCGAAGGCCGAGTCCGGCAGCAGGCGGGTCTCCCCGTCGGGCACGGCCTCGGCGATGGGCAGGGCCACGGCGAGCACGTCCGGTGGCAGCTCGTAGGGAATGTCGAGCGTGCGGGCGACGTCCCAGCCGTGCACCACGAAGTCGACGAGGTGGAAGCCGATCGCGAGCCGGCCGGGGAGGGGCGTTGAGGTGATCTCGGGCAGCAGGACGTCACGGTGGAGCACGTCAGGTTCGGCGAAGGCGGCGATGACCGACTCGGCTGCCTGCGCGTAGTCCCGGCCCGGGTCGTCGCCCAGCGGGCGGGGCTGCCAGCTGCCGAGGTCGCCGCCGTGACCCGCGGCCGCCGCCGCGAAGCCCCGGTGCTGGAGGGTCATGTGGGCGAGCAGGTGGCCGAGGTCCCACTCGGCGCATGGTGTCGGCAGGGACAAGTCCGGCGGGAGGACCCGCGCGACGAGGGGCACGGTCGCTCGGACGGCCCGGGCATGGCTCGAGAGAAGGTCGATAGTATGCATATGCTTACGATCTGCGGGCGTACACGATATGTCAAGGGGTATGTTTTCGGCCGTGCCCGATTCGGATCGTGACCGTCCCGACCTCGGCGCGCTGGTCGTGCGGCTCGGCCGCGCGCTGATCGCGGCCGAGCGGCCCGCGCTGGCCGCGCACGATGTGTCGATGTGGGGATACGTCGTGCTCAGCGCCCTGGCCGACGAGCCGATGCGCACCCAGGCGGCGCTCGCGCGCGCCATCGGTGCGGACAAGACCCGGATCATCGGGACCCTCGATGAGCTGCAGGAACGCGCCCTGATCGAGCGCGAGCCGGACCCCGAAGACCGACGGGTACGGCTACTGCGGCTGACGCCGGCCGGGCGGCAGCTGTACGTCTCCGTGCGAGCCGACATCCGGGTCGCGGAGGAGCGGCTGCTGAGCGAGCTGACGTTGGCAGATAGGCGCGTCTTCCTGCGGGTTCTCCAGCAGTTGAGCCCCGAGCCGGACTGATTGTGCCGGTGCGCCCTTGGCGGTTCGTGGCCTCCGGCCGTACGCCAGCCCCGATCGAGGACCGCCTCGATCGCCGGGCATTACACCCTCGGCTCCTGCCGCCAGCGACGACCCCCGTGCACTGCTTCCTTCCCTATCGGAAACACCCCGCGGTCGACGCCAGGCATCAGCCGAGGCAGAATCCGGACATTCCCACCCGGGGCATTCCCGCCCGGTGCTTCCCATAGGGAAGCAGAGCAAAGGGCCCAGCCACCGTAGTCACCCCGGCCGGACCCAGTGCCACGTAGTCAATTCGATCTTGGATGCCTCCGCACCTCACGAGTGTTGTTCGGGAGTGCCTCGCGTGCTGTCGGCATCACCCGTGAGGGTGACGTGCATGTCCAGCAGGGTGGGCTGTGGTGTTCCGGTTTCCCGATGATCTCCGGCAACCGCGGACGTTGGACCTTGGTGCGCAGCGGTCTGCTCCGTGCCCGTGCGTATCAAGGTCGTGGAGTCCGGCGGCGTTATGGGATGTTATGCGAGGTTGTGGTCCCGGGATGTGGTGATGGTGTTCGGTGGGCGGGATCGGGGTCCATCAGGTGGGCTGCTGCCGGCGTGGGTGAGGGTGGAAGTGGCGGGAGGTAGTTCTGAGGAGTCGCCGAGGTCGGTGGTGGGGAGTGGCGACGCGCGACTGTGGCACGATCCGCGTGGGGGTCGCCGTTCCGGGGGCGGTGGTGGTGCGGGCGGGTGCGGAGCGGAGCGCGCTGTCACAAGATCCGGTCGTAACCCCGGGCGTGGTAAGCCGGTCGTGCGGAAAGTCTGCTCGGTGCCCGAGGTTGGGTGGATCCCCGCGGCGGCGGTCCGGTCGCGGTAGGTGTCCGCGGCGAAGCCATTCGAACGAGTGTTGCCCGAATGGCGTCGGGCACTCCCGAACAAGACTCTCACGCATCAAGGTCGCGACCGCCGGCGACGGATATACCCGGCTTGCGCCAGGTTCTTTCACACGACGTCGAAGTTCGCCATCATCGCCATGTCCTCGTGCTCAAGGTTGTGGCAGTGCAGCATGTAGCGACCGCGATGGCCCGCGAATTTCACCAGCACCTCCACCGCCTCATACGGCCGTACGTCCACTGTGTCCTTCCAGCCGGATTCCCACGGTTCGGGGTCGCGCCCGCTGCGCGACAGCACCTGGAAGTGTCCGAGGTGCACATGCACCGGATGGTGGAAGTCGCTGGTGAACCGCCACAGTTCGACAGTGCCGAGGCGTGGCGCGGCGAGCGAGCCCGCGGGGTCGTAGGGCTGACTGTTGATCGTCCAGCGGTTGCCGCCGAAGCGGAAGTCGAACTGCCGGGTCTCGTCGGCGTCGGCCTCGGTCAGCACCGGCAGATCGGCGAGCCGGGCCGGGATCCGGGTGTCGTCCGCGGCGGCGCGGGTGACGACGAAGCGCATGACGTCCCGGGTGGCGCCGGTGCCGAAGGTGTTGACCAACGTCACCTCACTGCCGACCGCGAAGGCGGAGAAGTCGACCACCACGTCGCAGCGCTCACCGGGCGACAGGATGATCTCTCGATGGCTGACCGGCCCCGCGAGCAGGCCGTCGTCGCTGCCGATCTGCACCAGTTCGGCGGCCGGCGTCAGTGCGAGCCGATACCGCCGGGCGTTCGACCCGTTCACCAGCCGCAGCCGGTGTCTGACGGCCGCGACCTCGTGCCGTGGCCAGGCGGCGCCGTTGACCAGGATGACATCGCCGAAGAGCCCGGACTCGAAGTCACCGCGCGCCCCGGGCGACTCCATCGACATGTCCCGCATCGGATAGCGCAGCGAGCCGTCGGCCTCGAAGGCCCGGTCGCAGATCAGCAGCGGCAGGTCCCGCTCGCCCCGCGGCAGCGGCAGGGCGTCCTCCTCGTCGTCCGAGACGATCAGCATTCCGGCCAGGCCCCGCCAGACCTGCGGCCCGGTGAAGTCCATGCGGTGGTCGTGATACCAGAGCGTCGCGGCCCGCTGCTCCATCGGATACCGGTAGTCGCGGCTGACCTCGTGCACCCGGGCGCCGACGCCGTGCATGTGCGGCGGCGCGGGCGAATAGCCGGCCGGAGTGGTGAGGTCCAGCGGAAACCCGTCGGAGTCCGACGGCGTGACACCGCCGTGCAGGTGGGTGGAGGTCGGCACGGGCAACTCGTTGCGGATCGTGACAGTCAGCGGACGGCCACGCCGGGCCCGGATGGTGGGCCCGGGGAAGATGCCGTCGTAGCCCCAGATGCGGGTGGTGCGGTCGGGCAGCAGGCGGGCGTCGGCGACCCGCTGGGTGAGGGTGATGTGGTCACCGGCGGAGTTGCGCAGCAGCGGCTTCGCGACCGGCGGGATCGGCAGCGGGGTGCGGAATCGTTCGGGGAGGGCGAGCGCGCTGGTCAGCAGGGAACCGGTGCCGGGCCCGTCGGCGGGTCTGCCGCAGCCGGTGAGCGCGGCCGTGCCGGTGGCGCCGGCCAGGGCGAGCAGGCCGCGCCGCGACAGCCGGCCGGCGGCGGGATTCGGGCCGGTCCTCACGCCTGCCGACCCGAGGTCCGAGGTGCGGCCGGCGCCATCGCGGGCGGGGCTGTCACCAGGGGTTGCGCCGGCGGTAAAGCAGGTTGGCGGCGGGCGGGGCGGTAGCTGAAGGCCCACCAGGTGAATGCGGCGGTGAGGCCCATGATGGACATACCCACCGGGATGTGCAGGCCCACCTGGCGGGAGAAGCCCAGGCCGACCTGGAACACGACCGCCGACCACAGCGCGACGCTGACCGCGATCGGCCACCACGGGCCGCGGCCGGGGCGGACGAGCAGGATCGTGGCCGGCATCAGGGCGGCCGAGGTCAGGGTCAGCAGTATCGCGTTCGCGGAGTGCAGGCCCAGCAGGCCGACGTCGCCGGTGACGAAGCCGCCGGCCAGGGCGGCCTGGGCCAGCACCTGAAGCAGAACGACCACGGCGAGGAGGCGGATGACGATGATGGGCCAGCGGCGGGCGAGCCGATTCTCGGACACCTGGCCATCGTGCCGGCCGGCACGCGGATCCGGATCGGGATCCGCACGTAGGGGATTCCCGGGTCTTTTCAGCCGGCGGCGACGGCCTCCTGCAGCCCACGCGCGGCGAGCCGGTCGGCGCGCTCGTTCTCGGGATGGCCGGCATGACCCTTGACCCAGTGCCACTGCACGTCGTGCCGGCTCACCGCCGCCTCGAGGCGCTGCCACAGGTCGACGTTCTTGACCGGCTGCTTCGCCGAGGTCTGCCAGCCGTTGGCCTTCCAGCGTGGCAGCCACTTCGTGATGCCGTCGCGCACATAGATGCTGTCGGTGTAGAGCAGCACCGCCAGCGGCGCGCGGGTCAGGCTCTCCAACGCCTGGATGGGCGCCATGAGCTCCATCCGGTTGTTCGTCGTGGAGGAGGCCTCGCCGCCGCAGAGGTCCTTCTCGCTGGTGCCCCAGCGCAGCACGGCACCCCAGCCGCCAGGGCCGGGATTGGGGATACAAGCGCCGTCGGTGTAGATCTCTACCGTGGTGGCCGAGCCAGTCATACGGGGCACCCTACCGACCAGCACGCACCCCACCGCGCCGCAGCCCTCGCCGGCTGCGGAATGGTCGTGCCGGGCCGCGCAGACGACGCGGCGACGGTCGCAGCGAAAACGGGAGCCTCCCACCGCGTCGAGTGAGCGTCAGGCCGCCAATCCGGTGCCTGCGTGACGCCGCAGGCGTGCCGGGGGGAACCGGTGCCGGACCGGCGGCCTGCCCCCGCATTGCCCGAGAGCGGTGGGAGCGCTCCCAAGTCCACCCTAGCGAATCGCCGGCCCTGCGTAAAACCGTCTGGAAACTCTCACATTCCTCACCCCGCCAGCGGCTCGCCGACCTGCGACTATCCGGCGGGCGGGGTGCACGGCCGGGCGGGCGGCGGCCTCGGCCGCCCACGGGCGGCGGCCTCGGGTCAGACCCAGGTGGCGGCCTCGGTCAGACCCAGGTAGGCGCGGCGTGGGCCACACCGGTGTGGACGCGCCGAAGTCGCGGACCGGCCAGCCAGTACAGTTTCGGCATGCGTGAGACCGCCGTCGAGGTGCAGGATGTCGTCGTCAAGTACGGCGATGTCGTTGCTGTCGACGGGGTTTCGCTGACCGTGCCGCGTGGCGCGATTCTTGCCCTGCTCGGAAACAACGGCGCCGGTAAGACCAGTTTGCTGCAGGTTTGTGAGGGATTCAGGGGGCCGGACGCCGGCACTGTCCGGGTGCTCGGGCTTGATCCGGTCGCCGATCACGACGATCTGATGCCGCGGCTCGGCATCATGTTGCAGTCCGGCGGGGTTTATCCCTGGGCCACCGCGGGTGACATTCTGCGCCTTTTCGCTTCCTTTGCCGCGAATCCCCTCGACACCGACATGCTGCTCGACCGTCTCGGGCTCCGGAAGTTCGCCAAGACCACGTTCCGCCGGCTGTCCGGCGGTGAGCAGCAGCGGCTCTCGCTGGCCATCGCGCTCGTCGGCCGGCCCGAGCTCGTCTTTCTCGACGAGCCCACCGCGGGCATGGACGTCGGTGCCCGGCAGACCACCTGGGAGCTCGTCGAAAGCCTGCGCGCCGACGGCGTTTCCGTCCTGCTCACCACGCACCTGCTCGACGAGGCCGAAAGCCTCGCCGACCACGTGGTGATCATGGACAACGGCGTGGTCGCCGCGACCGGCACGCCGGCGGAGCTGACCGCCGCCGCGGGGATCGACCTGCTGCTGGTGCGCGCGGATCCCGCCCTGCCGGTCGCCGGCCTCGCCGCCCGCCTGGATGCCAAGGTCACCGAGGACAAGCCCGGCGAGTATGCGATCGCCGGCTCCCTCGACACCGAGTCCATCGCCATGGTGCTCGGCTGGTTCGCCACGGCCGGCGCCCAGGTCACCGCGGTGAACACCCGCCGTCGAACGCTGGAAGACGTCTACCTCGCCCTGACCGCCGGCGCCGCACGATGACCGGAGCCAGGAAATGACGCCAGGGGCCGCGCGATGACGCCAGGAGCTGAGCGATGACCACCGAGAGCGGCACGTTCACCCCCGCGCCCGGGCGGGCGCCGATGCGGGCCATCCTGCGCCAGCAGGTACGCATGGAGTTGCTGCTCACCGCCCGCCGCGGCGAGGCCGTTGTGCTCGCCATGGGCGTACCCCTGTTGGTTTTGCTCGGTGCGGGCCTGACCGAGGCCACCAACGTGCCCGGCGACGACCGGCTGGGTTTCGTTGTTCCGGGTGTGCTTGCCCTGACCGTCATGTCGACGGCCTTCACCGGCCAGGCGATCACCACCGGCTACGAGCGCAGCTACGGCGTCCTGAAGCGGCTCGGCGCCTCTCCGCTGACCCGTCCCGGCCTGCTTTTCTCCAAGACCGCCGCCATCGGTTGCCTGGTCGCGTTGCAGGTGCTCGCGCTCGCCCTGGTCGGTGTGGTGGTCGGCTGGCGACCGGAGCTCTCCCAGATTCTGCCCGCGGTCGGCGTGACCGCGCTCGCCACCGCCGCCTACTGCGGTCTCGCCCTGCTGCTCGCCAGCCTGTTGCGGCCCGAGACGACCACCGCCGCGGCCACCCTGATCTATGTGCTCATGCTCGCCGCGGGCGGCATCATGTTCGCCGCCCCCGATCTCGGTCCGGCCGGGAGCTTCCTGCTTCCGCTCGCCGCGCACGCCGATGCGCTGCGTCATGCGCTGACCGAGGGCAGCAGCGTGCCGGTGAGCAGCTGGCTCAGCCTCACCCTCTGGGCCGCCGTGGCGCTGACCGGCGCTGCCCGCAAGTTCCGCTGGGAGTGACCGTCGCCCAGCAGTAGGGCTGTCCGTCGATCGGTGGACACGGGGTGACAGCCGGGCGGTCGTCCCGGATGACCCGCCTCGTTCGACAGGCTTATCCGCATGACAGCCATCGAGGTACGCGGACTTCGCAAAACCTACGGCTCCCGTTCCGCGGTTTCGGGCATCGATCTCTCCGTGCCGCACGGCGAGGTCTTCGCTCTGCTCGGGCCCAACGGCGCCGGCAAGACCACCACCGTCGAGATTCTCGAGGGGCATCGCCGCCGGGACTCCGGTGACGTGCGGGTTCTCGGCCAGGATCCGGCCGTCGGCGGGCGGGCCTGGCGGGCCCGGATCGGCATCGTGTTGCAGTCGGCCACCGACGCCGCCGATCTCACCGTCGTCGAGACCGTCCGGCACATCGCGAGCCTCTACCCGCGGCCGCGGGCCGCCGCCGAGGTCATCGAGCTGGTCGGGCTCGGCGACCAGGCCAAGGCCAAGGTGCAGGCGCTCTCCGGCGGTCAGCGCCGCCGCCTCGACGTCGCGCTCGGCATCGTCGGGCGGCCCGAGATCGTCTTTCTCGACGAGCCCACCACCGGGTTCGACCCGCATGCCCGGCGGCAGTTCTGGCAGCTGGTCCGGGCGCTCGCCGCCGAGGGCACCACGATCCTGCTGACCACCCACTATCTCGACGAGGCCGAGGCGCTCGCCGACCGGCTGGCTGTCATCGCCGCCGGTGTCCTGGTGGCCGAGGGGACCCCGGCCACGCTGGGCGGGCGCGCCGGCGCTGGCGCCACGGTCAGCTGGACCGGCCCGGCGGGGCAGGAATCCGAGCTGACCGCCGACCCCGTCGCGCTGATCACCAAGCTCACCGCCGCGGGCGTCGACCTGCCCGGCCTCACGGTCACCCGCCCCAGCCTCGAAGACACCTACCTGGCCCTGATCGGAGAACAGCGATGACGGCGCAAACGAGGAGAACAGCGATGACGACCGCGGCAGCACTTCCCTCGACCGCCCGGATGGGGCTCAGCCGGGGCAAGGTGGAGATCCTTCAGTTCTTCCGCGACCGCACCGCGGTGACCTTCAGCTTCCTCTTTCCCGCCATGCTGCTCCTGCTGTTCGGCACGATCTTCGGCGACGAATACGACCATCCGGGGCTGAGCGCCGCCCAGGTCTTCTCGGCCAGCATGATCGCGTACGGGATCGTCTCGACCGCCTTCATCACCATGGGGGTCGGCATCACCACCGACCGGGAGGACGGCACGCTCAAGCGCCTGCGGGGCACGCCGGTCACCGCCACCGCGTATTTCCTCGGCAAGCTCATCCTGGTCGCCGTGCTGACCGTCGCGGAGGTCGTTGTGCTGCTGGCGGCCGGGGTCGTCTTCTTCGATCTGCCGCTGCCGGCCGACGCCGGGCGCTGGTTCACCTTCGGCTGGCTGCTGGTGCTCTCGGTCGTCGCCTGCGGGCTGCTCGGCATCGCCGCCAGCGCGCTGGTCCGCTCGGCGCGTACGGCCGGGGCCGTGCTCAACGTGCCGGTGGTCGCCCTGCAGTTCGTCTCCGGGGTGTTCATCCATCCGATCACCCAGTTGCCCGACTGGATGATCACCGTGGCGTCGGTCTTTCCGGTGAAGTGGATGGCGCAGGGCTTCCGGTCGGTGTTCCTGCCGGACACCGCGGCCGGGCTCGAGGCCGGCGGTTCCTGGGAGCACGGCCGAATCGCCTTGGTGCTGCTGGCCTGGTGTGTGATCGGATCAGTGCTGTGCCTGTCGACCTTCCGTTGGACGAACACCCGCGACGCATGATGATGCTGTCGCCCGGCCCGGGGGAGCCCATCGCGCGGTATTCCCGGGCCTGGTCGGCCCTGTACGCCGTCGTCGCCGTCGCGGTGGTGGCGGCGGTGCTGGCCGAGTCCGAGACCGCCGCCGTGAACCGCGCCGTCGCCGTCGGTGCGATCGTGGTGATCGCCGTGCTCTACGCCTGCTGGGGCCGGCACGGGCGGGCCGGGCTCCCGTTCGTCGTCACCCTGCTGGTGGTTTTCGCCGTCGGCGCGTCGGCGGTCGGCACGGTCTGCTATCTGCTCTTCGCGCTCTGCCCGCTGATCTTCCTGGTGCTCGATATCCGGCCGGCCCTGGTCGCGGTCGTCGTCGCGAACCTGCTGCCGCTGGCGACCGGCTTCCTGCGCGGCGGCGGCTGGCGGTTCGTCACCCATGCCGGCCCGATCTTCGTGTTGACGGCGGTCGCCGCCGGCTGGCTCGGGGTGTGGATCCACCAGGTGATCGAGCAGAGCAAGGAGCGGGCCACGCTGATCACCGAGCTGGAGAGCAGCCGCGCCGAGGTCGCCCGGCTGTCGCACGAGGCCGGGGTCGCCGCCGAGCGGGCCCGGCTGGCCGGCGAGATCCACGACACCCTCGCGCAGGGCTTCACCAGCATCATCACGCTGCTGCAGGCCGCCGATCCGGCGCTCGCCGACGAGCGGCTCGCGCTGGCCGTGCGGACCGCCCGGGAAAACCTGGCCGAGTCGCGGGCATTGGTCGCGGCGCTGGCGCCGGCCGCGCTGGCGGCCGGCTCGCTGCCCGATGCGGTACGCCGGCAGGTGACCCGCTTCGCCGAGGAGACCGGCATCCCGGCGACCTGCCGGCTCACCGGGGACACCCGGGCGCTGCCGACCGTCGTGGAGGTCGTGCTGCTCCGGGCCGCGCAGGAGGCGCTGACCAACGTACGGCGGCACGCGGCAGCGCACGAGGTCGCGGTGCTGCTCGCCTTCGCCGGGGACAGCGTGCGGCTCGTGGTGCGCGACGACGGCCGGGGGTTCGACGTCGCGACCGCGTCCGGCTTCGGGGTGCCCGGCATGCGCTCGCGGGCCGAGCAGGTGAACGGCACGCTGACCGTGCGCAGCGACCCGGAGACGGGCACTCTCATCGAGGTGGAGGTGCCGGCGTGATCCGGTTGATCCTGGTCGACGATCACCCCGTGGTGCGCCACGGCATCCGCGGCATGCTCGAGGCCGAGCCGGACCTGACCGTGGTCGGCGAGGCGTCGTCCGGGCCCGAGGGGGTGGCGCTCGCCGCCGAGCTGCGGCCGGACATCGTGCTGATGGATCTGCGGATGCCCGGCGGCGACGGCGTCGAGGCGACCGCGCGGATCGTGGCCACGGTGCCGGGGGCGCGGGTGATCGTGCTGACGACGTACGAATCTGATCGCGACATCCTGCACGCGATCGAGGCCGGCGCCGGCGGTTATCTGCTCAAGGACGCCTCGCCGGCGGAGCTGGCCGAGGGTGTCCGGGCGGCGGCCCGCGGTGAGACCGTGCTCGCGCCCAGCGTCGCCTCCACCCTGGTCCGGCAGGTCCGCAGCCCCGCGCCGCCGACGCTCTCCGCCCGGGAGGCGGAGGTGTTGCGCCTGGTGGCACGGGGCCTGACCAACGCCGACATCGGCCGCGAGCTGTACATCGCCGAGGCGACGGTCAAGACGCATCTGCTGCGCGCCTTCGCGAAGCTGGACGTGGCCGACCGCACCGCCGCGGTCACCCGGGCGATGAGCCACGGCCTGCTGTGATCAGCGCTCGGTGAAGCGTTCCACGAAGGCCAGTGAGGTCTGCGCCACCTCGAGCCAGCCGTTGTCGATGGTGAGCGAGTGCCCGCGGCCGGGGATCTCGGCGAACTCGGTGACGCCGGAGTTCTTGAGCTGCTGCTTGTAGGCGGCGTCGGAGATCGAGCGCGGCACGGTGTGGTCCCGCTCGCCGGAGATGATCATCAGTGCGCCCCGGTCCGGGTTCTCCGTGTCCACCTTCACCTCGGTCCACGGGTTCAGATTCGCCGCCGCGGCCTGGAAGATCGGGGCGCCCGGCGCCGGCACGCAGTACGTCTCGTACAACTCGTGCGCCTCCTGCTCGCTGACCGCGTTCGCGAACGCGTACCGGAACTGCTCGTAGGTCAGCGGCACGGCCTTGTGCCGGTTCGCGGGGTTGGTCAGCACCGGCGCCGCGGAGCGCAGCGCCGAGATCGGCAGCGGCAGCACGCCGCGGAACGGGGCCGCGTCGATCGCCACGGTCGCCGCCGACAGTCCGCGCCCGGCGACGATCATCGCGAGCAGGCCGCCGAACGAGTGGCCGATCACCGCGGGCCGCTTGTCGAGCCGGCCGATGACCTCGGCGTAGTGGTCGGCGACCTGGCCGACCGTCTTGTTCGCGAAGACCTCGGGGTGCGCGTTGGCCTCCGCCACGGTCTCCGGGTCGTCCGGCCAACCGGGGGTGATCGGGGCGTAGCCGGCGGCCTTGAAGACCTCGGCCCACCGGTCCCAGCTGCTGGGCAGCAGCCAGAGGCCGTGGATGAAGACGACCGGGGTCAGCCCGGTCGCGTTGACCTCGGCGATGTCTTCCAGGGTGGGTGCCGGGATGGCGGTCGCGGGGTGCTCGGACATGGGTTGCTCCTTCGTCGAGGGCCGCTCTGCGGTCTCAACGTAAGCCCGGACGGTGGCGGGCAGCCATACGTCACCTGACGGTAAAGCCCGGCCCGGGAACTGATCGGTCCTTGGCCGTGTCATCGGTGCACAGGAAGACCGTGCACAGGAAGACGGTTCACAGGAACCGCTCAGTAGCGCCACAGGCCGGGGAGAGGTCGGCAGGACACATTCATTGAGTCGTCAACAAACGAGAGGGGCGATCCGATGGACCGGGACAAGGGACTACGCCGCACCACGGCGATCACCGGGGTGCTGGTCGCGGCCAGCCTCGCCGGGACACTCGCGGTGGGGATCGCGGCCCGTGCCGCGGAGTCCACCGACACCGCCACCACGACCGACAGCTCGACGACCACCGACAGCGCCACCACCGACAGCGGCTCGACCACCACGGACTCGCCGACGCTCTCCAGCGACAGCGACGACACCAGCAGCTCCGACTCCGGCCAGGCCACGTCGGGAGGGTCGTGACATGCCGCTGATCGAGACCCTCCCGGTGCGGGAGGACACCGCCCAGTGGTCCGTCTGGGGCACCGTGGCCCGCATCGTGGTCACCGACCCGGCGCTGCTGGCCGAGGCCACGGCCATCGTCACGGCCGAGATCGCCGCCGTGGACGCGGCGTGCAGCCGGTTCCGGCCCGACTCCGAGCTCTCCGCCGCCTGCCGGGCCGGCGGTCGCCCGGTGCCGGTCAGCCTGCTGCTCGCCGACCTGGTCGGTGCCGCCCTCGAAGCCGCCCGGCAGACCGGCGGCGACGTCGACCCGACCATCGGGGCGGCGCTGTGCGGGCTGGGCTACGACCGCGACTTCGCCGCCATCACCGGGCGCGAGGTCGCCCCCGCCCTGCGGATCTTCGCCACCCCGAACTGGCGGTCGGTGCGGCTGCACGACCACGAGCTGACCGTGCCCGACGGCGTCCTGCTGGACCTCGGCGCGACCGCCAAGGCCGTCGCCGCCGACCGGGCCGCCATGCTGGTCGCCGCGCGCCTCGGCGTCGGCGTGCTGGTGGCGCTGGGCGGCGACATCGCGACCGCCGGGCCGGCGCCGGACGGCGGCTGGCGGGTGCTGGTGCAGGACCGGCCGGGCGACCCGCGCTGCACGGTGCGGCTGCCGGCCGGCGCCGCGCTCGCCACCTCCAGCACCGTGGGCCGGACCTGGGGCCGCCCCGGCGAGTTGCTGCACCACATCCTCGACCCGCGGACGGGCCGGCCCGCGCCGCGGGTGTGGCGGACGGTATCCGTCGCGGCGTACTCGTGCCTGCGGGCCAACATGCTGAGCACGGCCGCCGTCGTGCGCGGCCACGCGGCGCCGAACCTGCTCGCCGGCGCGCCCGCCCGGCTGGTCACCACCGACCTCGACGTGCTGCGGCTGGGCGGGTGGCCCTCATGACCGACGCGCTCTGGTATTTCGGCCGGGGGACCGGCGTTGTCTCGCTCGTGCTGCTCTCCGTCGTGGTCGCGCTGGGCATCGGCGCCCGCTCCGGCCGGACGGCCTTCGGCCTGCCCCGCTTCGCCGTCAACATGCTGCACCGCAACGCCGCGCTGCTGGCCGTCATCCTGCTGGCCGGGCACGTGGTCAGCCTCTACTTCGACCCGTACGCGCAGCTGCGCTTCTTCGACCTGGTGGTGCCGTTCGTGGGGCAGTACCGGCCGTTCTGGCTGGGGCTGGGCACGCTCGCCTTCGACCTGATGCTCGCGTTGATCGCCACCAGCCTGCTGCGGCACCGCCTCGGCGCCCGCACCTGGCGGATCGTGCACTGGCTGGCGTACCTGTGCTGGCCGATCGCGTTGCTGCACGGCTGGCAGACCGGCACCGACGGCGGCACCTGGTGGCTGCAGACGGTCCTGGCGCTCTGCGCCGCGCTGGTCGTCGCCGCCGTCGCCTGGCGGGTCACGCCCTCGTTCGCCCGTTTCCCCGCTCGCGCCCCGCGACGGGTCCGCATCCTCGAGGAGGCCCGGTGACCACCGTGGACGCCCCGGCCCAGGTGCAGCTGCGGCTGCTCGCGGGTCCCAACGACGGCCGGCTCGACACCCACCTGCGCCGCCACGGCCGCCCGCCGGTGCTGGACGCCGGCCGGCTCGTCGAGCTGCTGCGCGCCGCCGGGCTGACCGGCCGCGGCGGCGCCGGCTTCCCCACCTGGCGCAAGCTCGAGGCGGTGCTGCGGGCCCCGGGCACGCCGGTGGTCGTGGCGAACGGCTCCGAGGGTGAGCCGGCCAGCGGCAAGGACCGCGCGCTGCTGGCGTACCAGCCGCATCTTGTCCTGGACGGCCTGCAGCTCGTGGCCGCCGCGCTCGGCGCCCGTACCGCGCATCTCTATGTCGCCGCGGCCTCGGCCGACGGCGTCCGGGCGGCCCTGGCCGCACGGCGCGGTGCCGGCCTGGATCCGGTGGCGGTGACCGTGACCGTCGCGCCGGAGGCCTTCGTCGCGGGGGAGGAGTCGGCGGTGGTCGCCGCGGTCTCCGGGCGGCCGGCCGTGCCGGCCGACAAGCTGCTGCGGATCACCGAGTCCGGGGTCGGCGGGGCGCCGACCCTGGTGCAGAACGTCGAGACGCTGGCCCACCTCGCGCTGATCGCCCGGCACGGCCCTGCCTGGTTCCGCGCCGCGGGCACCCACGACGAACCGGGCACCTTCCTGGCGACCGTCGGCGGCGCGGTGGACGCGCCCGGCGTGATCGAGGCCGGGTACGGCGTCCGGCTCGGTGACCTCGTCGACGCGGCCGGCGGCCCCACCGCGCCGTTGCAGGCGGTGCTGCTCGGCGGCTACCACGGCGGCTGGGTCCCGGCCCGGCCCGAGCTGGAGGTGAGCCGGGCGGCGCTGGCGCCGTTCGGGGCGTCGCCGGGCGCGGGCATCGTGCTCGCCCTGCCCGCGCACGCCTGCGGCCTGGCCGAGACGGCCCGGATCGCCGGCTACCTGGCCGGGGAGGTCGCCGGGCAATGTGGACCGTGCATCAACGGCCTGCCGCGGCTGGCGGGCACGCTGGGCGACCTGGCCCACCACCGGGCGCGGGCCGGCCTGCCGGCCGAGGTGCGGCGGCTTGCCGCGCTGGTCACCGGCCGGGGCGCCTGCCGGCACCCGGACGGCACCGCCCGCATGATCATCAGCGCGATGAGCGCCTTCGACGCGGACGTGGCCGCGCACCTGGCGGGCCGCTGCCTGGCCGCGGAATCCGGACATCAGGGGGTACGGCGATGAGCACCACCCGGCTGCACGTGGACTGGACCGCCTGCGACGGCCGCGGCCTCTGCGCCGAGCTGCTGCCCGAGCTGCTGACCGAGGACGACTGGGGCTATCCGGTGGCCCGTACCGGGGAGGCGGAGCCCGCGGTGCCGCGTCAGCTGCAGAATTCCGCCCGGCGGGCCGTCGACCGTTGCCCGGCCCTGGCCCTGCGGCTCGTCCAGCGCTGAACCGCGTCGCGCCCCGATCCTTCCGCGTCGTCGCGGAATGGTCGGGGCATGATCCATTTCGGTCCCGGCCGAGTGGATCACCATTGTCTCGATCACCCTTCGCGCGCCGTTCGGGCCGGCCATGTTACTGTGCGACGCGGTCGCCGGGCCACCGGAGAATGGCGATCTCCGATGTCCGGATACCGACGGCGGCCGGGGTCGTTCTTCCCTTGACGGAGCGCTCTGTGCGCCTGCTAGTTTGTCCGATGTGGAGCGGAATTCACCTGCTCCAGCACCGAAGTCCCGCCACCGGGTTTCGGTATTTCCATGATCGCCTTCTAGCGTTCACCGGCCTGAGCGTCCTTGCGCTTTGTCGTCGCGGGCCAGACGGTGGGGTGCGTCGTAAGTGTTGTGCATGAAATTGCCGAGTGGGCGTGGGGTTGCTAGCTGATCGGCGCGTCATCAGCTCCCCCATCGATAGTCAGTCATTCTCAGTGGGTGAGGTTGTCCGAGTGGGGGCGTCGGAACGGTGTGCACTATCAGACGGCGTGGTCGTGGGCGAAGAACGGGCAGACGCCGGTCCTAGTCGTGAAGACCGCGACCGGTCGGGTCCTCGCCGAGATCGCCTCGGTCGGCACCGGCAGGGTCGTGGCGTATTGCCGGGTTTCATCCGCGGACCAGTAGGCGGACCTGGAATGCCATGCTGGGCGATGGTGCGGTCGAGGTGAGCGGATGAGCCGGGCCAGGCAGGGTTTCCGGATCGAGCTGGCCCCAACCACTGAACAGGTTGAGGCGATGGGCCGCCACGCCGGTCTGTCGCGGTTCGTGGAGAACTACGCCCTGGACAAGATCCGTGCCGGGTTCGCGCAGCGGGCCGCCGAACAGACCTACGGCATCTCCGCCGCGCAGCTCACCAAGGCACCGTGGTCGGGGATCGACCTGGAGCGGCTGTGGCGGGCCGAGCACGCCGTCGTGGCGCCGTGGTTCGCTGAGTCCGGACTATCGTCGCGGGTGCCGAAAGAGGCATGCCGGCTTCGGGCTGCCGGGTTGAAGAACTGGTGGGAGTCGAAGACCGGCAAACGCAAGGGTCCGAAGGTGAAGTTCCCGAAGCTGCGCAAGCGTAAGCACGGCTCCCGGTTCCGCTATGACGCCGACCGGGCCAAACCCGCCGGCGACCATGCGGTGAAGCTGCCCGGCGTGCCCGGCAGGGTGCGCTCGCGGGAAGACCTGTCCTGGTTGACCGGGCAGCTCACTGACGGTCGGGCCCGCGTCATCGGATCCACGGTCCGTGAAAGGGCCGGCCGCTGGTGGGTGACGTTCCAGCTCGAAGTCGACCGCACCGAGATCAACACCCGTCGCCAGGTCAACACGGACGCGCCGACCTGCGGTGTCGATCTGGGCCTGAAAACCTTCGCCGTGATCGTGGACGACACCGGCGAGGTGGAAGAGGTATGGGCCGCCGACCGCTGGTACCCGTCGTCGAGAACGTGCTCGGCGTGCGGTGCCGTCAACCCCAGGCTGACCTTGGCTGACCGTACTTGGATCTGTGAGTGCGGTATCGAACACGACCGGGACCACAACGCCGCGAGGAACCTCCTCGCCGCTATGCGCGCAGCTTCCGAACAGCACGTCGCCTCGCAGCTCCAGGGAGACGCTAAACGCCTGTGGAGGACCCGTAAGACCCCGGCGCAAGCTGGGGCACGGACCGGCGAAGCAGGAACGAGAATCACTAAGATTCTCCGAACGGCGGCGTCGTGACAACGACGGAAACAACGGCGGACAACGCCGCGACAGGGCCGATTCCAACAACATCAGCGCATTCAGGAGGCACCGAGTGGGATCTCGGTGCCCTCGACAGGCGTGGCCATGCCGACCGCTGGATGTGGGAGGCGCGCTACGTCAAGCTGCTGCTGTCCGTCGACTTCGGCGCGGCGGTGCTGGCCACCCTGGCCGCCTTCGTGCTGCGGTTCCGGGGCGCACCACACGCTGACTGGTATCTGCTGTTCTCCGCGCTCACCCCGTTCGTCTGGGTGGGCCTGCTGGGGCTGACGCACGCCTACGAGCGGCGGGTGCTGTTCGTCGGCGGCGAGGAATATCAACGGGTGCTGCGGGCCGGCGTGCGCCTGACCCTGTGCATGGCGCTGGTCTCCTACGTGGCCAATGCGGATATCGCCCGGGGCTATCTGCTGATCGCTCTGGTGCTGACCACGGTGCTCTCGCTGGCCGGTCGCTTCGGGCTGCGCAAGGTGCTGCACCGGTCCCGCCGGCGCGGCGCGTGCATGCACCGCGTGCTGGCGCTCGGGCATGCCTCCGCCGTCGCGCAGATGACCAGCCAGCTGCACCGCAGCACATACCACGGGTTCCAGGTCGTCGGTGCCTGCCTGCCGGCGGACCAGCTCGCCGACGCGGCGCACACGGTCGACGTGCCGGTCTTCGGCGAGCTGGGCGCGGCGGCGAATTCCGCCGCCGCCGCTGGTGCCGACACCGTGATGGTGCTCTCCTGCCCGGAGCTGGACGGCCCGATGCTGCGCCGGCTGGCCTGGGAGCTGGAGCGCGACGACATCGACCTGATCGTCTCGTCGGCGCTGGTGGACACCGCCGGCGACCGTGTCACGGTGCGCCCGGTCGACGGACTGCCGATGATGCACATCGAGCACCCGCGGCTGTCCGGCGGCCGCCGCCTCATCAAGTCCATGTTCGACATCTCGGTGGCCGCGCTGCTGCTGGCGCTGCTCGGGCCGGTGTTCCTGGCGATCGCCCTGGTCATCCGGCTGGACACCCGCGGCCCGGTGTTCTTCCGGCAGGTCCGGGCGGGCCGCGGCGGCGAGTCGTTCCGGATGTTCAAGTTCCGCACCATGCACACCGACGCCGAGACCCGCCTCGAGGCGATGCGCCAGCAGAACGAGCACGCCGGGGTGCTGTTCAAGATCCGGGCGGATCCGCGGGTGACCCGCTCCGGGCGGATCCTGCGCCGGTATTCACTCGACGAGCTGCCCCAGCTGATCAACGTCCTGCTGGGCGAGATGTCGCTGGTGGGCCCGCGCCCGCCGCTGCTCAGCGAGGTCGAGCAATATCCGCAGGACATGCGCCGGCGGCTGGTGGTCAAGCCCGGCATGACGGGGCTGTGGCAGGTGAGCGGGCGGTCGGACCTTTCCTGGGAGGATTCCATCCGGCTGGACCTGCGGTATGTGGAAAACTGGTCGCTCACCGTCGACCTGGTGATCCTCATGCGCACCGCGACGGCGGTCCTGCGCGGCTCGGGCGCCTACTGAGCTGGCGCGGGCCGCCTAGGCTCGCGCCATGTTCCGCCGGACCGCTGCCGTGCTGGTCACTCTGATCGCCCTGGTGGCGGCCTGGCGCCTGGTCACCCCGCAGGACACCACCGGGGTACGGCGTCAGCTGACGTTTCTGCGCGCGCAGCTCGACGACGGCGCCGCGCAGGACGCCCAGCAGCTGTTCCCGGAGGGCTACTTCTTCCTGCACGCGCTCTACGGCCTCGCCCACGTCGACGCCGGCCGCACCGCCGCCGACCCGGCCGAGGACGCCCGCGAGGCCCGCTGGGCGCTGGCCCGGCTGGAGTCCCCGGCCGGCCGCGAGCCGTTCGACGCCGGCCTCACGCCCGCGTACGGCGTCTTCTATCAGGGTTGGACCAACTGGCTCCGCGGCGGCATCCTGTCGCTGGGGCCGGATCCGGCGCTGCGGCGCGACTTCGAATCGGCCTCCGCGGCGCTGGCCGCGGCCTTCGACGCGGCGCCGACGCCGTACCTGGCGGCCTATCCGGGCCAGGCCTGGCCGGTCGACTCGACGGTCGCGGCGGCCTCGCTGCGCCTGCACGACAAGCTCCTGCCGCCCCGGTACGTCGGCACGGTCGGCCGCTGGCTGGCGGGAGTGCGGCAGCGGCTCGACCCGGCGACCGGGCTGTTGCCGCACACCGTCGATCCGGTGTCGGGCGCACCCACGTCGGTGGCCCGGGGCACGTCGCAGAGCATCATCCAGCGCTTCCTCGTCGACGTCGACCCGGCGTTCGCCCGGTCGCAGTACCTGCGTTTCCGTTCGCTGTTCGTGGTGCGACCGCTGCGCCTGGGGCCGGCGGTGCGCGAGTATCCGGTGGGCACCGACGGCCCGGCCGACGTCGACTCGGGCCCGCTGCCGCTCGGCGTGAGCCTGTCGGCGACGGCCGTGACCCTGGGAGCGGCGGCCGTGCAGGGCGACGGGCGGCTGGCCGGGGCGCTGGCCAACTACGGGGAGCTGATCGGCGTACCGGTGTCGACGCCGTGGTCCAAACGCTATGCGGTGGGCGTACTCCCGATCGGTGATGCCTTTCTGGCGTGGTCGAAGACCGCGCGGCCGTGGGTGGCCGCGCAGCCGGCGCCGCTGCCGCCCGCGGTGAATCGGGTGTGGCGGCTGCCCTTCCTGGCGCTGCTGGCGCTGGCCGTGCTGCTCGGCTGGCTGCCGGTCGCCCGGAGAGCGCGGCCGTCCGCATCGCCGGCCTAGCCCTGGGGCGGAAGGTGCCGGTGGCTACTTCTGGTGGTCGAGATGTCTCCCAGCGGGGCCTCATACCAGCTTTGGGCGAATTTCGGCGAAAAGTTGCATTCCACCGGTAAGCGAGTATTGAGGCGGTTACATTACGGAAGGCATGGCCTCAAGACCCATCTTTCGACCGAGCGCCAGCGCCGCCAACGCCGGTTCATGCCGGTGGCCGAACCGCCCTCAGGTGCGGTGCCCGAACAGGCAAACCCGTCGCGAGGCGGGGACGCAAAGCCAGGGGCCTCCCCATGGAGGTCGCCCAGCCGCCGAAGGAGATAGGAAGAAAATGCGCTTTCCACCAGCCCACGCGGCTCCGCGCGACACCGCCCCGCCCCGCCCCATACCAAGAAGGCTGCGGACCGCTCAGTCGATTGCCGTCGCCGGAATCTTCGGCCTCGTACCGACGCTCATGGTTCCCTCGCCGGCCCAGGCCGCCCCCATCGCCAACCTGTCCGTCTCGGACGCCACGACGTTTGAGGGCGGCAAGGCGGCCTTCACGGTGACCTACACCGGTTCCGCCACCTCGGGACCGATCAGCTTCGTGACGGACTTCACGGCCACTGGCGGTGGCGTTGATGCGGATGGCGACGATTTCAACGCCACGCCCAGCCTCGCCGCCTACACCTTCCCCGGCGGCGGTGGTTCCGCCAACACCGTGACGGTCACGGTCCAGACGCTCGTTGACAGTGACACCGACGCTAGCCAGACCTTCCTTCTCACGGCTGCTAACGGAGCCGACGACCCGGTTTCCGGAACGGGCACGATTACCGAGAGCGCGACAGCCGTCTCTGACCTGACAGTCACGGACGCCACGACCTGGGAGGGCGGAAAGGCGTCCTTCACGGTCACCTACGCCGGTGCCGGTTCCTCGGGAGCTGTCTCCTTCGCGGCGGTCAACATGGGCACCGGCGTCACTGCGGAAAGTGGCGTCGACTACACGGCCACGCCCAGCCTCACCTCGTACACGTTCCCCGGCACGGTTGCTGGTGGCACCAACGCCGTGACGGTGACGGTGCAGTCGCTCGTCGACGGCGACGCCACCGCGTCCGAAACCTTCCGGTTGACCGCGGCGACCTCGGGCAGCAATGCCTCGGTCGGCACGGGCACGATCTTTGAGAGCCCGGCGACCAACGAGATCGTCCTCAGTGGGGCGACGACGGTTCCGGAGACGGCCACCAGTGGCGTCCAGAAGGCGGTGACGATCACCGCTACCGCGACGAACCCGCAGGCTTACGACGTCGTCATTCCGGTGAAGACCGTCGATGACAGTGCGATCTCCACGGGCGCGGCGAACCGGGACTACACGGCGTTGTCGTCCAGCGCGACGATCGTCATCCCGGCGGATCAGACCGTCGGCACCACCACGGTGAACCTCTGGGACGACACCTCCGACGAGGTGGACACCCAGGTCTTCACCGTCGAGGAGGACACGAGCCGGGCGACGCTCGGCGGTGACGTGCTCACCGGCCAGGACGTCGTGGAGATCGGCGTCAAGGACGACGACGCGGTGCCGACGATCAGCATCGCCGACGCGGCGACGGCCAAGGAGGGCGGGCGACTGACCTTCCCGCTCACGCTGAGCAATCCATCAGAGCTGGGAGTGACCGCCACCCTCACCGCCTTGGGTGCGGCCACGGGCAGCGCAGCTGCGGCCGTCCAGGGTGATGCCGCCGCCGGAGTCGTGGACTTCGTCTGGGACAACACGCCGGGGACCGTGGCGGTTCCGGCGTATGCCAAGACCACCAACGTCATGATCCCGGTCACGACGCTCCCGGCCGCTACCTTCGAGGGCCCGGAAAACGTCAAGGCCACGCTCACTGCTCCGGCCAACGCCACGCTCGGTACGCCGGCGACCGCGAACGGCCTGATCATTGACGCGGAAGCGGGCCAGACGGTTCATTGGAGCACCGTCAACGACCCGTTCAACAACGCGACTCGTGCGTACGACGAGGGGGATGACGGCACCACAGACAAGAAGGTCTACGTCAAGTTCACGACCGGGACACTGCCGACGACGCTGAACTACACCTTCCTCGATGTCACCGCGACGAACGGTACGGACTACGTCGCGACTGCCGGAAGCATCACGGTTCCCGCCGCTGGCGCCGCCGCGGTGTCGATCCCGGTCGTCATCAAGGGTGACCGGATCGACGAGGCGGACGAGACCTTCAAGCTGGTGGTGACCGACCCGAGCGGCGTTGCCAACACGGCGGACATCGGCGAGGTCACGTTCACGATCACCGACAACGACGACATGCCGACCTGGACCACCGAGGATGTGTCGGTTCAGGAGGGCAACTCCGGAACGGTCCTGGCGCGGATCCCGGTCAAGTTGAGCGGCCCGGCCAGCGCGGATGCGACCTTCACCACCACCTTCAACGACGGCAGCGCCGTCGATGCCGCCTCGACGACGGGCACCAACGACTTCAACCAGCCCACCACCACGAGCGTGACCATCAAGGCCGGCGACACCGTCGGGTACCTCGATGTGCCGGTCAACGGCGACGCGATCTACGAGCGTGAGGAGTCGTTCACCGTTGACTTCGTGGCGCCGGTCTCGGTCGACGACACTTCGCCGGACACCGTAAGCACGGCACGGGTGACGATCAGCAACGACGACGCCACGCCGAAGCTCACCTTCGGGCAGTTCAGCGGCCTGGAAGGCGGGACTGTGGAGGTGACTGGGACCGTCGTCGGTGCCTCCCAGTACCAGTACGAGATCGGCTTCGCGGCTGCTGGCAACGGAGACAACCCGGCGACTGCGGGCGGCGTCGACTTCACCAGCCCGACGACCCTCTCGACCCCGGTCACGATCCCCGCGGGATTCACGGGCCTGCTTACGGACTCGCCGGTCAGTTTCGTGCCGCTCTCGTTCGCACTGAAGAACGACAACATCGACGAGGCGACCGAGACGTTCGCCTTCACGGCGAGCGAGGCGACGTCGTCGCTCAAGGGCTTCGCCACCTCGATCGCGACCGTCAAGATCGCCGACGACTCGCTGGATCTCCCTCCGGCGGTGTCGATCGAGGATGTCTCGATCGATGAGGACGAGTTGTCCGTCGACGTGGCGGTCAGCCTGACCTTCACGAGCGACAACGACGCGACGTCGACCACTCAGACCGTGACGGTCCCGTACTACACCGTCGACGGCAGCGCCAAGGAGCCTGCGGACTACACCGAGACGGGGGGCACGCTCTCGATCCCGGCCGGCACGATGTCGAAGAACATCAACATTCCGATCAAGAACGACAACGCGGCCGAGCCCGCCGAGAACTTCTACGTCAAGATTGCTACGCCCGGTCCGCTCGGCGCCACGGTCGCAAAGTCCACCGGCGAAGTCATCATCGGTGCCAGCACCGGGACCGATCCGGACTCCGACGCTCCGACGCTGAAGTCGCTGGCCTCCGTCCGGCTCGGTGCCGGCAACGCCAGCCTCTCCGGCACGGCCGGCGACGGCGCGATCGTCGAACTGTGGGGTCGGACCGTCGACTCGGACGGCGACGACTACGCCAAGATCACCCAGACCACGGCCACCTCGTCGGGGGTGTTCGCCTTCCACCCGGCGATGACCACCCACGGCATGTACTACATGGCCAAGTCGAACGACCTGTCCTCGGCAGCGGTCAGGGTCTTCATCCGCGAAGACCCGGACATCTCGGCGACCTCTCCGGGCAGGCGCGCTGTCAAGCTCACCGTCACCGGTGACCCGAAGATCGCCGGCCTCGAGGCCCGGGTCTTCCGCGTCAACGCCGGCGGCCGCCTCACCCTGGTCGGCTCCGGCCGGCTGACCTCGGCCGGTACGTTCACGAAGACCCTCACGGGTCTGGCGTCCGGCAGGTCCTACACCTACAAGTCCTACGTCGTGGGCGACGGCTCGCGGGGAGTCCTCACCGGATACTCCTCGTACACCAAGACCGTCAGGGTCAGGTAATTCCGGAACGACATAGCAATTCCGCAACGACATAGCCAGGGGCGGCCCATCGGGCCGCCCCTGGTGTGTTGTCAGAGCCAGGTGACGGTGAAGCCGTCGAAGCGGAACCGGGTGTTGTCCCCGCGGATGCCGACAGCGGCCGCCGCCGTGATGGGTGCGCAGCCGATGCCCGGGTCCACCGCGCTGACGATCGCGCGACCGTCCGCGAAGATCACAATGGTCACCGAACCGCTGGGATTGTTCTGCACCGTCGCGGCCACCTGTCGCCACTTGCCCCGGACGATCGGGATCCCGGGGACCTCGGCCCCGAGCACGTGGTAGGTGCCGCCGTTGCTCGGCCCACCCGGGCACTTCTTCTTGATCAGGATCTTGCCGTCGCGGCGGGCCACGCTGGCGGCGTACAGCTCGTATTCGCTCTTGTGGCGCAGCCAGATGTGCACACCGTCATAGTTGACCGCCGGGGTGGACGTGGTGGCCGTCTGGGCCGCGATGTTCAGGTCGAACGCCACCTTGACGTCGCCGAAGTCGGCGCGCCGGGTGTTCATCCGGAAGACCGCCGAGCCGGTGGCATCCGTGGAGCCGGGGCCGGGGGAGCCGTCGTCGATCTCGCCGGTGTAACCGGTGCCGTGCACCGCGAACAGCGAGCCGGCAGTCACCTCCCACGCCGCCGAGAGCACCGCGTCGGGGCGCTCCGGATTGCGGTACGTGTACTCGTTGGTCACCAGCCCGGAGGTACGGTCCAGCGCCGGCCGGTACGCCCACGGCCGCTCGACCGGTTCAACCGCCACCGCGGGCGCCGAGAAGAGCAGCGTGGGCGTCACGACAGCCGTCACCACGAGCTGATGGATCTTGCGCACCGGCGGCCTCCCCCATCAGGAACGCGCCACCGGGAAACGGGTGACGCCGCCGCCACCTTTCGAACGACCCCGGCCCGGACAACCGATCACTCGACCTCGACGGCCGCCTCAGCGAACTGGGCCGAGTACAGCCGGGCGTAGGCGCCGTCCGCCGCGATCAGATCGTCGTGCGTGCCGTGCTCGACGATCGCGCCGTCCTCCATCACCAGGATCACGTCCGCGTCGCGGATCGTGGAGAGCCGGTGGGCGATCACGAACGACGTGCGGCCCACCCGCAGCGTGTTCATCGCCCGCTGGATCAGCACCTCCGTGCGGGTGTCGACCGAACTCGTCGCCTCGTCCAGGATCAGGATGCTCGGCTCGGCCAGGAACGCCCGGGCGATCGTGATCAGCTGCTTCTCGCCCGCCGACACGTTCGAGCCCTCCTCGTCGATCACCGTCTCCATGCCGTCCGGCAGCGACCGGACGAACCGGTCGACATGTGCGGCCTCCGCGGCCTCCGCCACCGATTCCGGCGTGGGGTGGTCGGCCCCGTACGCGATGTTGTCGTAGATCGTGCCGCCGAACAGCCAGGTGTCCTGCAGGACCATGCCGATGTGCTCGCGCAGCTCCTCGCGCGGCATGACCGCGATGTCGACCCCGTCGATGGTGATCCGGCCGCTGGTCACGTCGTAGAAGCGCATCAACAGGTTGACCAGCGTGGTCTTGCCGGCGCCGGTCGGGCCGACGATCGCCACCGTGTGCCCGGGCTCCACCGTCAGCGACAGGTTGTCGATGAGCGGCTTGTCCGGCAGGTAGCGGAACGACACGTCCTCGAAGGCGATCCGGCGCTGGACCTCCTCACCGAGCACCGGGCCGGCCGGATCGGGCGACTGCTCCCCGGCGTCCAGCAGGGCGAAGACCCGCTCCGCCGACGCCACCCCGGACTGCACCAGGTTCGCCATGCTGGCCACCTGGGTCAGCGGCTGGCTGAACTGCCGCGAATACTGGATGAACGCCTGCACGTCGCCCAGCGACAGCGCGCCGGAGGCCACCCGAAGGCCGCCGGCGACCGCGACCAGCACGTAGTTCACGTTGCTGATGAACATCATCGCCGGCTGGATCAGGCCGGAGATGAACTGCGCGCGGAAGCTGGAGGCGTACAGCTTGTCGTTGTGCTCCCGGAACGTCTGGGCGGCCTCGCCCTCGCGGCCGAAGACCTTGACCAGCGAGTGGCCGGTGAACATCTCCTCGATGTGGCCGTTGAGCCGCCCGGTCGTCGCCCACTGCGCGACGAACTGCGGCTGCGACCGCTTGCCGATCCTGGTCGTGACCAACACCGACACCGGTACGGTGATCAGCGCGATCAGCGCCAGCAGCGGCGAGATCCAGAACATCATCGCCAGCACGCCCACGATGGTCAGCAGGCTCGTGACGAGCTGGCTGAACGTCTGCTGCAGCGTCTGCGCGATGTTGTCGGTGTCGTTGGTCGCCCGGCTCAGCACCTCGCCGCGCGGCTGCTGGTCGAAGTAGGACAGCGGCAGCCGGGCCAGCTTCTCCTCAACCTGCCCGCGCAGCCGGGACGCGACGGCCTGCACCGCCGTGGCGGTCAGCCGGCCCTGGAACACCCCGAAGACCCACGCGGCCAGGTAGAGCACCAGCACCCAGAGCAGCACGTGCCCGAGCCGGTCGAAGTCGACGCCCTGGCCGGGGACGATGTCCATGGCGGCCAGCATGTCGGCCCGGTTCGTCTCGCCCTCGGCGCGCAGCCGCTCGACGAGCTCCGCCTTGCTGACGCCGGCGGGCAGGCCCTTGCCGACGAAGCCGTCGAAGATGATGTTGGTGGCGTGGCCGAGCAGGTAGGGAGCGACGACCGACAGGGTCACGCTGACCGCGCCGAGCAGCAGCACCGCGCCGACCAGCACCCGTTGCGGGCGCAGCATGCCCAGCAGCCGCTTGCTGGAGCCCTTGAAGTCCCGCAGTTTCTCGGTCGGCATGCCGCCGCCCATCATGCGGGCGGCGGGTCCGCCACCCATGGGCGGCCCGGCCGGCCGACGCTCGGGAGCCGTCACGCTGCTGCCTCCTGCTCGGTCAACTGGGAAAGAACGATTTCGCGGTACGTCGGATTGCCGTCCATCAGCTCCGAATGGGTGCCCGTGCCGACCACCTTGCCGCCGTCGAGCACGACGATCCGGTCGGCCTCCCGGATCGTGCTGACCCGCTGCGCCACGATCACCACCGTGGCGTCGGCGATGTGCGCGGTCAGCGCCGCCCGCAGCGCCGCGTCCGTCGCGTAGTCGAGCGCCGAGAACGAGTCGTCGAAGAGGTAGATCTCCGGCCGGTGCACCAGCACCCGGGCGATCGCCAGCCGTTGCCGCTGGCCGCCGGAGACGTTCGTGCCGCCCTGGGCGATCGGCGCCTGCAGGCCGCCCTCCATCCGTTCGACGAACTCGCGGGCCTGCGCCACCTCCAGCGCGGTCCACAACTGCTCGTCGGTCGCGTCCGGGTTGCCGTAGCGCAGGTTCGAGGCCACGGTCCCGCTGAACAGGTACGGCTTCTGCGGCACCAGGCCGACCGTCCGGGACAGCAACGCCGGGTCGAGCTGCCGGACGTCGACCCCGTCGACCAGCACGGTGCCCCCGGTGGCGTCGAACAGCCGGGGCACCAGGTTGAGCAGCGTGGTCTTGCCGCTGCCCGTACTGCCGATGACGGCGGTGATCTCCCGCGGCCGGGCCGTCAGCGCGATCCCGCACAGCACCGGAGCCTCGGCGCCGGGGTAGTGGAAGTCGACGTCGCGTAGCTCCAGGAAGCCGTGCCGGCTCAGCTCGGTGACCGGAGTCGCGGCGATGACCACGCTCGACGACAGCGCGAGCACCTCCTCGATGCGCTCGGCGCAGACCTCGGCGCGCGGGATCATCATGAACATGAAGGTGGCCATCATGATCGACATCAGGATCTGCATCAGGTAGCTGAGGAACGCGGTCAGCGCGCCGATCTGCATCGAACCGTCGTCGATCCGGTGCCCGCCGAACCACAGCACCGCCACGCTGGAGATGTTCACCAGCAGCATCACGGTCGGGAACATCAGCGCCATCAGCCGGCCGACCCGCAGCGAGACGTCGGTCAGCTCGGCGTTGGCGACGCCGAAGCGGGCCTGCTCGCGGTCGTCGCGGACGAACGCGCGGATCACCCGGATGCCGGTGATCTGCTCGCGCATCACCCGGTTGACCTTGTCGATGCGCACCTGCATGGTGCGGAACAGCGGCCGCATCCGGGCGATGATCAGCGCGACCACGGCGACCAGGATGGGCACGACGACCAGCAACAGCGAGGACAGCGGCACGTCCTGACGCAGCGCCAGCAGGATGCCGCCGACGCACATGATCGGCGCGGACACCATCAGCAGGAACGTCATCAGGACCAGCATCTGGACCTGCTGGACGTCGTTGGTGGTGCGGGTGATCAGCGACGGCGCGCCGAACTGCCCGACCTCGCGGGCCGAGAAGTCGAGCACCCGGTCGAAGATGGCCGCCCGGATGTCGCGGCCGACGGCCATGGCGGTGCGCGCGCCGAAGTAGACGGCGGCCACCTGCGCGGCGATCTGCACCAGCGTGATGCCGAGCATCTGGCCGCCGACCATCATGACGTAGCCGGTGTCGCCGGGCACTACGCCGTTGTCGATGATGTCCGCGTTCAGGGTGGGTAGATAGAGCGTCGCAAGCGTGGCAATGAACTGGAAGAACACGACCAGCAAGATCGCATTCCCGTACGGCCGGAGCCGCGCTCGCAGGAGTCGGACAAGCACCGGTCAGGCACCCCCGTCGGTCTGGTCTGGTTGGGCGGCGATCAGGGGGATCGCCGAGGTCATGGCGCCGTCGGAGCCGACAAGCACCCCGTCGAACAGCAGCGACACCAACTCGTCGCCGTCGTAGCGCCGGTCGCCGAACGGGCCGTAGGTATTGGCTCCGCAAAAGAGCAGAATCAGCCGGGCCACCGCGGCGGGCGGGCGGCGCAGCAGTGCCGCGTCCGGCTCGATCAGCGCGGTGAGCGCGGCGAGCAGGTCCGCACGGGCCTGGTGCATCCGGGCCACCCCGTCGGGATCGGCGGCGTGATGCGCGAGCCGGGCGGCGGACATCAGCCGGGCGTTGCCGGCGAACCGACCGATGATCAGCGCGGCGGCGGCCGACAGCCGGGCCCGCAGATCCAGGCCCGGATCGATGGCGGCGATGGCATCGAGGGTCGGCGCGGGATCGAAGGCGTGCACGATCGCCGCCGTGAGCAGCGACCGCTTGTCCGGGAAGACACCGAAGATGGTGCCCTCGGCGACGCCGGCGGCCTGCGCGATCTGCTTGGTGCTGACGTCGAGCCCATACTCGTGCAGCAGCGGGATCGTCGCGGCGATGAGGGCGGCACGCCGATCCTCGGGCGCCATGGCGGGCACCCGTCGGCGTCGCGGACTCGGTGCGGAAGGGCTCACCCGGTTGAGACTAATGAGCGAGCACTCACTCAGCCACTGATATTTGTCATGCCCTCAAGAACTCGATCAGAACCGGGGCAAGGGCCTCCGGCCGTACGTCGTGAGTCTGGCCCGGCAGCGAACGGTGCCGCGCCGTGGGGAAGGCCTCTGCGGTCTCCCGCGCCGCCTGCAGCAGGGTCTCCGGGCTCGCGCCGCCGGAGATGACCAGCGTCGGCACGGTGATCGGCAGGCCGGCGGGCACCTGGCCGCCGGCCAGCAGCGCGTCGTCGTAGGCCAGGGTCGGGGCGATGGCCTCCAGCGACGCCCAGCCCGGCCCATTGCGCATGCCGGCCACCACCGGCTCGGGGACGCCGACGGTGGCCATGAACAACGCGACCGCGTCCCCGCGGCGGCCTGCCCGCAGCATCTCGCCGAGCTGGGCGGTGTACTCCTTGTTCTCGTCCAGGTACGGCGGCTCGTACAGGGCCAGCGCGGTGACGCCCGGATCGGTTGCCGCGGTCGCCAGGGCCAGCGCGCCGCCCGAGGACATGGCGTAGAGAGCAGCCCGGCCGCCGGTCGCACCGAGGACCGCCCGCAGGTCGTCGACCTCGCGCTCCACCGCGTACGGCAGGGTGTCGGTGCTCTCGCCGCGGCCGCGCCGGTCGTAGGTGAAGACGGTGAAGCTGTCGGTCAGCAGTGCGGCAAGCGGCCGCATCGGGCCCGCGGCGCGATAGCAAATGGCGCCGTCGACCAGGACGAGCGCGGGCCCGCGGCCGGCCCGGTCGTACCCGATTTCGGTGCCGTCGGCGGAGGTCACGGTGGGCATGGCGGGCTCCTATGCGGTCAGGCGGGCGAGGTATGCGGCGCAGCGGTCGAGGCTGGTGACGAACCCGGCCTGTGCCTCGGCGCTCAGGTAGGCGGCGGGCACGTTGCTCTGGTGGGTGACGACCTCGGTGCGGCCATCGCGCAGGTCGATGAAGGTGACCGTGGTCCGCATGCCGCCCTCGACCCCGGCCTCGACCCAGACCAGCCGGTCCGGCGGGCTGACCTCGGCGTAGACCGCGCGCATGGTGTACGTGCCGCCGTCCGCGTCGTTGACCATGGTGGTCTCGAAGGCGCCGCCCGGGCGCAGGTCGACCACGATGTTCTCGACCGGCGTGGTGGTTCCGGCCGGTCCCCAGAAGTGGGTGAGGTGGGCCGGCTCGGTCATGCAAGCGAAGAGCAACTCGGGCGAACCGCGGTGCACCCGCCGGAAGGTCAGCTCGCCGGTGCCGGTCACCGCCCGCTCTCCTCGGCCCGGCGCAGGGTGCTCAGGTGCTGCTCCAGGCGGTCGTGGCGGTCCGACCAGACCTGCCGGTGCAGGGCCACCCAGCCGACGGCCTCGTCGAGCCGCTCGGTCTCCAGCACGCAGGGTCGCGACTGCGCCGTCCGGGTCCGGGAGATCAGTCGGGCCTGCTCCAGCACTTTCAGGTGCTTGGAAACGGCCTGCTGGCTCATCGCGAACGGCTCGGCCAGCTCGTTGACCGTGGCGTCGCCGCGGGCCAGCCGTTCGACGATCGCGCGGCGGGTGGGATCGGCGAGCGCGGCAAAGACCAGGCTCAGTTCGTCATCCAGGACAGGCATGCCCCGACGGTACGCACAACTCAGTCGTTGTACAACCCACCAGTTGTCAAAGTGAGCCTAGTCGACCGCATCGAGCGATTCCGCGTCCAAACCGGCTGGTTGAACCGGCTGCGTCCGACGAATGTCAGTCGTCGAACGGCAGCGCGATGCCTCCACCGCCGAGCTGGGCGTACCGGTCGGGTGGGCGGGTCAGGAAGTGGCGGATACGTCGATCTGCGTAGCCCTCGGGCCGCTCCGGAGCGGATGTGCGGAGCCGCTCGGCGGCCGACTATAGGGTGGTGAGCAGCCGGACGCCGGGAGGCGCGGGATGAACGTCGAAACCGAGTTCGTGCGGCGGCGCCTGCCGGCCGGTCGCGTCGAGCGGGTCTGCCTCGTCGTCGGGGTCGTGTTGATCGGCAGTGGCCTGGTGCATCTCGGGCTGCTCGTGGCCGGTGACGGGCCGTGGAGCGGGCCCGTGTCCTGGCGTAAGCCGGCCACCTTCGGGCTGTCGTTCGGGCTGACCGTGCTGACCGTGGTCTGGGTGTCGGCGTACCTGCCGTTGACCGGCCGGCGGCGGGGCGTCCTGCTCGGGGTCTTCGCCCTGGACAGCTGCCTGGAGGTTGCCGGGATCACCCTGCAGGCCTGGCGGCACGCGCCCTCGCATGTGAACCGGGAGACCCCGTTCGACTCGGCCGTCTCCACCGTGCTGGGCGTGGGCGGCGTGGTGCTGGTGGTCGTGCTGGGCCTGCTCGCGGTCGCGGCGTTCCGGGCCCGGGTGGCGCCGAGCATGCGGCTGGCGTTGCGGGCGGGCTTCGTGACGTTGGTGATCGGGCTGTTGTCCGGGGCGGCGATGATCGCCCGCGGGGTGCTGGTGGCCAACGGCGGGGACCAGCAGCGGGCGTACGAGGTGCTCGGTTTCCTCAAGCCGGTGCACGGGGTGAGCCTGCACGGTGTGCTGGTGTTGCCCGCCCTGGCCTGGCTGCTGACGTTCACCGGCTGGGACGAGGCTCGCCGTACCCGGGTCGTCGCGCTCGGGGTGGTGGGCTACGGCCTGGCCGTAGCCGCGGCGCTGGTTTACTCGCTGGTCTGATCGGGGTATTTCCTCAGCGTATACTCTCAGCGTATAGTCCTTCGCATGACGGTGCCTTTGACCCTTCTCGGGCTGCTCGAACGCGAGCCCAGCCATGGCTACGACCTCAAGCGCGACTACGACGCCTACTTCGGACGAGGCAAACCGCTCTCGTTCGGCCAGGTCTACTCGACGCTGTCCCGGCTCGCCCGGGACGGCAAGGTGGTCATCAGTGACCTGGAGCCCGGCGAGGGCCCCGACCGCAAGCGCTACGTCATCACCGACCTGGGCGCCACCGAGGTGGACGCCTGGCTGGCCGAGCCGGTCGCCGCCGAGCCGCATCTGCAGACCGTGCTCTTCGCCAAGGTGACCCTCGCCCTCATGCTCGGCCGCAACGCCGAGGCCTATCTCGACACCCAGCGCGCCGCCCATCTGCAGCGGATGCGCGAGCTCACCGAGATCAAGCGCACCGGCGGCCTGGTCGACGCGCTGCTCGCCGACCACGGCCTGTTCCACCTCGAGGCAGATCTGCGCTGGATCGACCTGACCGCGGCCCGGCTCGACGCGCTGGCCAGGGAGGTCCGGTCATGACCGACTGCACCGAGCGGCACCCGGCCGCACCGCGCCGTGGCCTCGCAGGCGAGGGCCAGGAGGGCATGACAAAGGTGACTCAGCCATGACTGTTATTGAGGCCCGCGATGTTGTTTTGTCGTTTGGTGAGACGCCGGCGCTGCGGGGTGCCCATCTCGCCGTCGCCGAGGGTGAGCTGCTCGCGATCATGGGGCCGAGCGGCTCCGGCAAGTCCACCCTGCTGCACTGCCTGGCCGGCATTCTGGTGCCCGACGCCGGTGAGATCCACTTCGAGGGCCGGCGGGTGGATCGGCTCGGCGAGACCGAGCGCAGCAGCCTGCGGCGGGACAAGTTCGGTTTCGTCTTCCAGTTCGGCCAGCTCGTCCCGGAGCTCAGCGCGCAGGAGAACGTTGCCCTGCCGCTGCTGCTCAGCGGCGTGCGCCGGGCCGCGGCGGTGGCCGAGGCCCGCACCTGGTTCGGGCGGCTCGGGCTCGACGGGTTGGAGGAGCGCCGTTCCGGGGAGCTTTCCGGCGGTCAGGCCCAGCGGGTCGCCCTGGCCCGCGGGCTGGTGGCCCGGCCGCGGGTGCTGTTCGCCGACGAGCCGACCGGCGCGCTCGACTCGCTCACCGGCGAGCACGTCATGGACCTGCTGGTCAGCGCGGCCCGCGAGCAGGGCACCACGGTCGTGCTGGTCACCCACGAGGCCCGGGTCGCGGCGTACGCCGATCGGGAGGTCGTCGTCCGCGACGGCAAGGTGCATTCGCTGACCGCCGGGGTTACCGCATGATTCGCTTCGGACTGCGGCTCACCCTCGCGGGCGGCCGGGAGGCAGCCGTACGCCTGGTGGTGATCGCCCTGGCCGTGGCGCTCGGGGTCGGGATGCTGCTGATCGCGCTGACCGGGCTGAACGGCGTCACCAGCCAGAACGACCGGTACGGCTGGGCCAACTCGGCGGACGTTCCGGGCGCCGAACGGGGCGTGGATCCACTGTGGTGGCAGTTGCGGGTGGACGGCTTCGACAGCCGTACCGTCGGCCGGGTCGACCTGGCCGCGACCGGACCGAACTCGCCGGTGCCGCCGGGTCTGCCCCGGCTGCCCGGCCCGGGTGAGTATTTCGCGTCGCCGGAGCTGGTGAAGCTGATCGCCGCCACCCCGGCCGCCGAGCTGGCCGACCGCTTCCCGGGCCGCCGCCTCGCCGGCACGATCGGTCCGGTGGCGCTGCCCGCCCCGGACTCGCTGGTGGCCGTCGTCGGCTACACCCCCGCGGAGCTTTCGCAGCGCGCGGGCGTCTCCCGGGTCGGCACCATCGCGACGACCGCGCCGACCCTGTGCCCGAATGGCTGCTGGCGGGGCATTCCGGCGGCCGGGCTCCAGCTCGTCCTGTCGGTGGTCGCGGCGGCGTTGATCTTCCCGCTCTTCATTCTCATCGGTACGGCCACCCGGCTCGCCGCCACCCGCCGCGAGCAACGGTTCGCGGCGATGCGGCTGGTCGGCGCGACCCCGGCGCAGGTCTCCGTGGTCGCCGCCGTCGAGTCCACGGTTTCGGCGCTTGCCGGCACGGTCCTCGGCTTCGCCCTGTTTTTCGGCTTCCGGGGTGTCTTCGCGGCGATCCCGCTCACCGGTGCGCCGATGTTCCCCGCGGATCTGGCGCTCGACCCCGCGACGTTCCTCGGCGTGGCGCTGGGGGTGCCGCTGATCGCGGCGCTGGCGGCCCGGCTGGCGCTGCGCCGGGTGCGGATCTCGCCGCTGGGCGTCACCCGGCGGGTCACGCCTCGGCCGCCGCGGGCCTGGCGGCTGATCCCGCTGGCCCTCGGCCTCGCCGAACTGGCCTATTTCGTGGGCCGCCGCCCGCAGACCACCAACGGGCAGATCCTCGCCTTCCTGCCTGGCATCTTCGTCATCATGATCGGCCTGATTGTGGCCGGCCCGTGGCTGACGATGGCCGGCTCCCGGCTGGTCGCCCGCCGCGCGGACCGGCCGGCCGCGCTGATCGCCGCGCGCCGGCTCGCGGACAACCCGCGGGCGGGCTTCCGCTCGGTCAGCGGCCTGGTGCTCGCCCTCTTCGTCACCAGCGTGGCCGTCGGCGTGATGGGCTCGATCGCCGCCGGACAGCAGACGCCGAGCAGGGACCCGGGCGTTGCCACCCTGTTCACCCTGTTCCGCGACGAGGAGGCGGCGCCGACCGGTGATCCGGTCCCGGCCGCGCTGATCACTCAGCCGGGGGTGCGCGGCAGCGCGGTGACCCGGATCCCGCCGGAGAGCGTGCCGGTCCCGAAGAGTCCGGCCGGTACCTTCGGCTGGCCGTACCTGTTGGCCTCGTGCGACGAGATCGCCCGGCTGCCGGATGTCATCCAGTGCGCGCCCGGTGCCCGTACCGCCTGGGTCTGGCCCGATCTGTCCGGCCCGGACGACAGGACCGGCCCGTGGCCCGCCGCGGACGTCGATCCGGCCCTGCTGCCCACGTTCCGGGTGCAGTCGATCGTGACCCTGACGGACGGCTCCACCGCCGCGCTCGAGACGGCCCGCACCACCCTGCAGCTCGCCCACCCGATGCTCTACTCGCCCTATTCCGACGTGGAGTTCCGGGCGGACACCGCGCGGGTCTTCGAGGGCTGGAAGCGGCTGGCGAACGTGGTGATCCTGGCCAGCCTGGCCATCGCCGGGTGCAGCCTGGCGGTGAGCATCGCGGGCGGCCTGAGCGAGCGCAAGCGCCCGTTCAGCATGCTGCGGCTCACCGGCGTCTCGCTCGGCACGCTGCGCCGGGTGGTCCTGCTGGAGAGCGTCACCCCGCTGGTGATCGCGGCCGTGGTCGCGCTGGGCGCCGGGCTGGTGGCGGCGCATCTGTTCCTGACCGCCCAGATGCATCTGTCGCTGAGTCCACCCGCGATCTCGTTCTATGTCATCGTGGTCGGCGGGCTCGCGGCGTCGCTTGCCGTGATCGCCTCCACGATGCCGCTGCTGCGCCGGATCACCGGCCCGGAGGCGGCCCGCAACGAATGAGGTGCCTGTGCAGGACGACCGGATCAGCCCGCCCCTGCTCGGCGGGGAACGCGAGACGGTGCGCGCGTTCCTCGACTTCCACCGGGCCACGCTGGCGATGAAGTGCCGGGGCCTGTCGGACGAGGAGTTGCGGCAGCGCTCGATGCCGCCGTCCACGCTGACCCTGCTGGGCCTGGTGCGGCATATGGCCGAGGTCGAGCGGACCTGGTTCCGCCGGGTGATCAACGGCGAGGACATCCCGCTGCGCTGGTCGGCCGAGGGCGACTACCAGGTGGCGTACGACGCGTCGGCGTCCACCCGGGCCGAGGCGTTCGGGGCGTGGCAGGAGGAGGTCGAGCACGCGCGCCGGATCGAGCGGGCGGCCGAGTCGCTCGATGTGGCCGGCTACCAGGCGCGGTGGGACGAGAAGGTCTCGCTGCGCCTGGTGATGCTGCACATGATCCACGAGTACGCCCGGCACAACGGCCACGCGGACTTCCTCCGCGAGGGCATCGACGGCGAGGTCGGCGCCTGACCGCGACCGGTGGCCCGGCTGAGCGCTCAGCCGGGACACGAACGGGCAGTCTTCAGTCCGGCTAAGGGTGGTGGCGGGGCGGTCGGACGGGCAGTCTTCATTCCGGCTAAGGGCGGTGGCGGGGCGGTCGGACGGGGGGATCAGCGGATCAGCGAGCGGATGATCACGATGGCCAGGAAGACCACGATGAACGCCAGGTCGATGGACATCCCGCCGAGGCGCAGCGGCGGCACGACCCGCCGGACCGGGGCGAGGATCGGCTCGGTGACCGCGTGCACCCCGGCGGAGAGCCGGGAGCGGACGGAGCCGTACGCGGAGGGTCCGGCCAGTGCCACCGTCCAGTCCAGCACCGCACGGACGACCAGCAGCACCTGGACCAGCAGCAACACCAGGCTCACGAGGGAGAGCACAAGACCCATGAAGACCTCCAAGGCCGAACGGGGGCGCTCTCCACTATGCGGCTTTTTGTTGTGAATTTGCTGAGTGGGGGCTGCGAATGCGCCTGACCGTGCTCGGCGGCTGCGGCGCCTGGCCCGAGCCGGGATCGGCCTGCAGCGGCTTCCTGGTCGAACAGGACGGGTTCCGGCTGGTGCTGGACCTGGGCTACGGCACCATGCCCCGGCTGCCCGGGCCGGTCGACGCGGTCTTCATCAGCCACGGCCACCCCGATCACTGCGCCGACCTCAACCCGCTGCTGCGCGCCCGGTCGATGAGCGAGGACCCGCCGCCACCGCTGCCGGTGTACGCCCTGCCCGGTGCGCTCGACGCGGTGCTGGCGCTGGACCGGCCGGGCATGCTGGACGACGCCTACGTGCTGCACGAACTCGTCGCCGGGCAGCCGTTCACCGTCGGGCCGTTCGCGGCGACGACCCGGCTGCTGCCGCACTGGCGGCCGAACGCGGGGATCCGGCTGGCGGCCGGTGGGCGGGTGCTGGCGTACACGGGGGATTGCGGCCCGAGTCCCGAGGTCGTGGCGCTGGCCCGGGACGCGGATCTGCTGGTCGCCGAGGCGACGCATCTGACCGCCGTACCGCCGGATGTTTTGGGCATGCTCAGCAGCGTGCCGGATGCGGGCCGGCAGGCCCGCGAGGCCGGTGTGCGCCGCCTGCTGCTCACCCACCTGTGGCCGGGCACCGACCACGCGGCCGCGGTGGCGCAGGCGGCCGCCGAGTTCCCGGGCCCGATCGGGGTCGCGGTGCCCGGGCTGGTGATCACGCCTGGGTAGGCTGCCGGGATGTACGCGATCGATCTTGGTAACGGCGCGGAGCTGCGGCCCCTGGAGCCGTGGCAGGCGCCCGAATTCCTCGCCCACATGGACCGGGCCCGGGGGACCGTGGACCCGTGGATCCCCTGGGCCGGCCTCAGCACCGACCTGCCGACCGCGACGGCGACTCTGCAGCGATATGCGGACAAGGCGGCCGCCGACGCCGGCCGCCTGTACGGCATCTGGCTCGATGGGACGCTGGTCGGCGGCACGATGTTCGTGCATTTCAACGCCGCTTCGAGTAGCTGCGAGGTCGGCTGCTGGCTGGAGCCGGCGGCCCAGGGCCGCGGCCTGGTCACCAAGGCGGTGCGGCTCATCATCGACTGGGCGATGGAGGTCCGCGGCATCTACCGCGTCGAGTGGCACTGCCGCACGGACAACGTCGCCAGCTCGAGCGTCGCGCGCCGGGTCGGCATGCACCTCGACGGGGTGTTGCGCGGCGATTTTCTCTACCGGGGCGTCCGCCACGACACCCAGGTGTGGTCCCTCATCGCCCCGGACCGGCAGGCAGGGACGTGAGCAGGTAGTCCTCGATGGTGGTCGCGGGCCGGCCGAGCAGGCCGGCCAGCGCCGGGTCGGCCGGTCCGAAGTCGCCGCTCCGGCTCGCGGCGAACAGGCCGACCAGCATGTCCGCGGCCGGTGCGGGCACGCCGGCGGTGAGCAGGCCCTGGCGGTATTCCTGGTCCGGGACGACCACCCGACGGATCTGCCGGCCGGTGACCCGCGCGGCGATCTCGGCGACGCCAGCCATGTCGATCGCCTCCGGGCCGGTGAGCGGCGGGGTGCGGCCGTCGAACCGGCCGTCGGTCAGGAGGTGTGCGATGGCCTCGGCGAGATCGGCGTGGGTGGTCCAGGCGACGGCCCCGTCCTGCGGGACCCGTAGCTCGCCGGTGCCGAGCACGGCCGGCCCCGCGCCGGCCTCGGCGCCTCGGCCGCCACCCGCGCGGCGGCCGACGTCCTGGCCGGGCACGTCAGGAGGATCGCCGAGGCCGGCCGCCTCCGGGTCTCCGAGGCGCTGGCCGCCGCGCTCATCCACGCCGCCGGTTCCGGCACCACCCTCGCCCTCATCGCCACGCCCGAGGACCAGCGCGAGCCGGCCCTGTCGGTCACCGCCCGAGAAGCGGTCCTCGCGGCGATCACCACCGACCGGCCCGTCGCTCGCGAGCCGGGGCCGGTGACCGCCGCGGTGGCCCTGCACTCCGCCCTGCCCCAGGTCGACAGCCTCTCCGCCGGCGAGAAGGTCCTGCTCGGCGAGTGGCTCGATCGCATCACCGCCCGGCCCGACGACCTCCAGGCACGATGACGCGGATGCCGCGCTCAACCGGCCTGTGCTACCTGGCCGGGGCGTGACACCGGGACGGACCGCGGCCGGCGGCGGGGGCGTCGCCGGATGATCCATTCGGCGAACGCCACGTTGATCACCCAGCCGGCGAGCATCAGCATCGCGTGGGCGAAGACGCCGGGCTGGCCGACCAGCAGGACCCACGGCAGGTGGGTCACCGCCTGGGTGCCGGCGCCCTGGCCGATCGCGTACCCGCGGATCATCCAGGCGCGGTGCCGGGCGAAATCGCGGCGCCGGACCGCGACGAAGCTGAGCACGATGGCGACGGCCATGGCGGTGCCGAAGCCCAGCCGGGACAGGCCGAGGATCCCGAAGCGGGCGCCGTCGAGCGCCGGCAGCGGGTAGTACAGGGTCATCCAGAGGCCGGACACCGCGGCTGCCAGCCCGCAGGGCACCAGGATCCGGCCGGCGATCCGGTGCCAGCGGGGCCGCCGGCGGCGCAGGCCGCCATGGAACTGCAGCGCGCCCAGCACGCAGAACAGGCTGGCGCCGATGATGTGCACGACCACCGGCAGCGGCACGGCGAAGAACCGGGAGTTGGCCGGCGTGACCTCGGCGCCGGACGCCAGCTCGGCCACGCGGAGGGCCCCGGCGAGCACGGGCACGGCAGTGAGCGCCAGCAGGCCCGCGGTCGCTGGCCACTCGGCCCGGGAAGAGGGGTTCGTCATGGCAGAATCGTGCCGAGCGCCGCGGGCCGGCGTATCGGTCCCTGGTCCGGCGACCCGGCCGTACTTTCGGCCGAGTCAGCGCCCGTGGATCCGGTGGGTCTCGTACGCCCAGATCGCGATCTCCACCCTGTTTCGGGCGCCGAGCTTGTTCATCAGGCTGGTGACGTGGGTCTTCACCGTGCTGAGCGTGATGCGCAGCTCGGCACCGATCTCGGCGTTGGTGAGCCCGCGCGCGACCGCCGTCAGGACCTGCTCCTCGCGGTCGGTCAGCGGGTCGATCGGCTGCACCGGCGCCGCGGGCCCGGAACCGGCGAAGGTCCGCAGCAGGCGCGCGGTGATGCTCGGCGCGATCATCGCCTCCCCGTCGGCGGCGGCGCGCATGGCCTGGGCCAGCATCACCGTCCCGGCGTCCTTGAGCAGGAATCCCCGGGCCCCGGCGCGCAGCGCGGCATAGACATACTCGTCGAGGTCGAAGGTCGTGATGACGACGACCGCGAGCGGATCGGCGACCTCCGGCCCGGCCAGCGCGCGGGTGGCCGCGATGCCGTCGACGCCGGGCATCCGGATGTCGAAGAGGCACACGTCGGGGCGCAGCCGCCGGGCCAGCTCGACGGCGCGTTGGCCGTTGGCGGCCTCGCCGACCACCTCGATGCCCGGCTGCGAGTTGAGGATCATCGTGAGCCCGGTCCGGACGATCTCCTGGTCGTCGGCGACGACCACGCGGATGCTCACGTGGCCGATCCGCTCCGGGGCAGCACCGCGGTCACCGTCCAGCCGCGGCCCGGGTCGGGCCCGGCCTCGCAGGTGCCGCCGAGCAGCCCGGCGCGCTCGATCATGCCGACCAGCCCGTAGCCCGCCGCGCCGGTCGCCCGGGGGCCGCCCTCCCCGTCGTCGCTGACCCGCAGCCGCACCGAGGTGGGATCGGCACTGACCCGGACCTCGATCCTTTTCGCGTGCCGGGCGTGCCGCCGGGCGTTGGTCACCGACTCCTGGGCGATCCGGAAGATCGCCGTGCGCACCGGGGACGGTAGGTCGCCGAGATCCCCGGTGATGTCCACGTCGACCGGCGGGCCGGACCGGGTCGGGCCGGCCAGCGTCGCCAGGTCGGCGAGGCGGGTATCGGGGTCCGGCTGGGGCGGCGGGCCGGCGGGCCGGTCGTGCCGCAGCACCCGGACCATGCCGCGCATCTCGGCCAGCGCCCGGGACGCCTCGGCCTCGATGACGTGCAACGCGTCGGTGGCCGCCGCCGGGTCGCTCGGCGCCATGGCGAGACCGGCCTGGGCGCGGATCGCCATCGCGGACACGTGGTGCGCGACGGTGTCGTGCAGGTCGCGGGCCAGCCGTTCGCGCTCGAGCAGCTTGACCTGCTCCAGCTCGCGCTGCCGGGCCCGGGCCCGCCAGCGCAGGGCCAGGCCCAGGGCCGCGGTGGCGGACAGGACGGCGAACCCGGCGACCAGGTCGACCGGGCTGAGCTGCCCGGCGGCCGCGCCGAGCGCGACCTTGGCCAGGATGAAGGCCAGCCCCAGCGCGGCCTCGCGGCCGGACCCCCAGCGCAGCAGCGCATAGGGCAGGAGCAGCAGAAAGACGAGCGTGACCGATTCCAGGGTCGCGCCCGGCAGCAGCACCGGGGCGAGCCCGCTGACCCCGAAGCCGATCACCACCATCAGCAGCGGCCTGGTCCGCCGCCACAGCAGGGTCGGCACCAGTGCGACGACGATGGCCGCCGACGCGAAGCGCCACGGCAACTCGGGCCGGAGCAGGCCCTCCAGCACGGCGAACGGCACGAGCACGGCGACCAGAGCCCAGTCCCGCCACACCCGCCTGGGCGGGTGCGGGGAGCGGGGCTCGTCCCGGATCGAGCGCAGCAGATCGTGCACTCGCTGATCGTACGAGAGTGCCGGCGCCGCCAGATCGTCCCCAAGGACGACTCAGGGAATGATGACCTGGATGCCGGCGGGCGCCGGCCCGTCCATGGCGGCCAGCGCCGCCGGCGCGTCCGCCAGCGCGAGCTCGCCGGTGACCAGCTCGCCGGGGCGCAGCGCGCCCGTCTCCACCAGCGGCAGCAATTCCCGGTACGCGTGCGCCGGCATCCCGTGACTGCCCAGGATCTCCAGCTCATGGGCGACGACGAGCTCCATCGGCACGGCCGGCCGGCCCGTCACCGCCGGCAGCAGGCCCACCTGGACATGCCGTCCCCGCCGGCGCAGGCCCTCGACCGAGGCGGTGAGCGTGGCCTGGCTGCCCAGCGCGTCCAGGGACACGTGCGCGCCGCCGCCGGTGAGCTCGCGGATCGCCGCGACGGGAGACGTCGAGCCGTCCACCGTGGCGGCGGCGCCGAAGCGCCGGGCGAGGGCCAGCGCGCCGGCCGACACGTCCACCGCGACCACCCGGGCGCCCGCCGCGACGGCGACCATCACCGCGGACAGCCCGACCCCGCCGCACCCGTGCACGACCACCCACTCGCCGGGGCGGACCCGGCCCTGGGCCACCACCGCCCGGAACGCGGTGGCGAACCGGCAGCCCAGGGTGGCCGCCGCGGCGTAGCCCACCCCGTCGCTCAGCCGCACCAGGTTGGTCTCGGCGTTCGGCACCACGACGAGGTCCGCGAACGAGCCCCAGTAGGTGAAGCCCGGCTGCTCCTGCCGGTGACAGACCTGCTGGTCACCGGCGAGGCAGGCCGGGCACGTCCCGCATGCGCAGACGAACGGCGCGGTGACGCGGTCGCCCACCCGCCAGTCCCGCACGCCGGCGCCGACGGCGGCGATCTCGCCGGCGAACTCGTGCCCCGGCACGTGCGGGAGCCGGATGTCGGTGTCGTGGCCCCGCCAGCCATGCCAGTCGCTGCGGCACAGCCCGGTCGCCCGGACCGCGACGACGACACCGCCGGCCGGTGGCTCGGGGTCGGGCACGTCGCGAACCTCGGGGAGCTCGCCGAACCGGTCGTAGATCACCGCACGCATGACCTCATCGTCGCAGGCGGCCGTACGAGTCGAGGGTGCGCAGCGCCTGCAGGGTGACCATGCCGCGCCACGCCAGCCGCGACGCGGCGCTTGGCGGCTCCCAGCTGACCTCCCAGCCGCCGTCCGGCTGCTGGGCCTGCTGCAGGTGGTCGAGGTGGCCGTCGAGCTGGGCGTCGCTGAACAACGGGCGCCAGCGCGAGTCCGCGGCCGGGGCGATGTGCAGCGGGGTGAGACCGTACCCCTCGGCCTTGGGGTCCAGGTGGAACATCTCGACCGTGCCCAGGTGCTCGACCACCGCGGTGGCCTGCTTGTCCGCGCGTTCCCGGTCGGGCACGTGCGCCAGGAACACCAGCACCTCGGACAGGGCGTGCACCTCGTCGGGCAGCGGGCCGCTCTCCAGGGCCTGCCAGCAGTAGCGGGTGGCCGCGTCGCGCCACGGGTGCGCGAACTCCAGCTGGTGCAGCAGCCCGGCGAGACCGGCGGTCGGGTTCAGCCCGGGGACGTAGGTCCAGTCCGTCAGGTGCTCGGCGCGAGGATAGGACTCGATGACCGGCGCGGCCAGGGAGACCGCCCCGTCGACGGCGATGCCGGCCAGGAAGTCGGCCGCGCCCTGCAGCAGCTGCGGATCGGTGGTCCGGGCGGCGACGAGGGTCTGCAGGGCGACCTCGACGTCGAGGGGCAGGCTGGCTGGGCAGCGCTTGTCCGGTTCGAGCCCGTGGCCGAAGCCGCCGTCGTTGTTCCGGTAGCCGCGCAGCGCATCGACGACCCCACTCGCCGGGGCGCCGTGGAACAAGGTGTCGAAGAGGCGCTGCTCCAACAGCCGGGCCTCGGCCCGCAGAAACCGCTCGGCGGCGGCGAAAACATCACCCATGGCCGCAGCGTACGAACCCGGCGGCCGTGGCGTCTTGGACGAATCGGCCGCGCCGTCAGTGGTACTTCAGCTCGCCGGCGGTGATCGCGACGGTCAGCCTGTTCTCCTCCGGCGCCAGCGGGCAGAGCCACTGGTCGTCGTACGCGCAGCTCGGGTTGTAGAGGTAGTTGAAGTCCAGCAGCACGCGGGTGGCGGAGACCATCTCCACCCCGCGGCCGTGGGTGCCCTTCACGGTGTCGGTCAGGTAGCGCCCGCCGCCGTAGGACTGCGGGCCGCAGGTCGCGTCCCGGACCGGGAGGAACAGGCCGCCGCCGTAGCCCGCCAGCCACCACAGCGACAGCGCGCCCCACGGGGTGTCCAGGATGCCCACCCGGTGGTAGCGGCAGACGCCGTCCGGGCCGCCCGTGTCGATCTCGATCTCGCCCGGCGCCGGGCGCAGCTCGACCTCGGCGCGGAACTCGTCGTTCGGCGGGAAGTAGGACAGGCCCTCGAAGTCGCCGGTGCTCGGGATCGGTGACTGGGGGTGGTACGCGAACAGCTCGTCACGCCGGGCGCGGAAGTCGGAGAGGTCGGTCGCGGTCAGGTAGATCCGGGCCACCGCGGCGCGGTAGTCGGCGAGTTCGAGTGCCTGCACGCCGACACCGTATCCCGTGGCCCTTGAGTCGATCTTCCGGTTCACCCTAGGCTCGAAAGGTCAGCACATTGAAACGTTTAAATATATTGATCCCATGCCCCGCGCACCTCCCCCACCGAGGAGAACCGCATGGCCAAGTCACGCTCCCGCCGCACCGCCCTGGCCACCGCTGCCGTCACCGCGCTGGCTACCGTCCTGGTCGCACCGGGCACCGCCCCGGCCGGCGCCGCCCCGCCCGTCCATAGCCTCGCCGCCCTGGTCACCGCGCCGGTCGGCCTCGACGGCGCGCACTGGATCTGGTACGCCGAGGGCGAGCCCGCCACCAGCGCGCCCGCCGCGACCCGCTACCTGAGCCGCACGTTCACCGCCCCGGCCGGCCCCTGGACCGACGCCCAACTGGTCGTCACCGGGGACGACACGGTCGACGTCTGGCTCAACGGCACCTACCTCGCCGGCTCGCCCCGCGTGGCCGACTCCTGGAAAAGCGCCCGCTACGTCGACCTGGCCGCCGCCCTCAAGCCGGGTGCCAACACCCTGACGATCGCCGCGCGGAACACCAGCGTGGGCCCGGCCGGCGTGCTCGGCCGGCTCCGCGTCGCCGCCGCGCAGGGCACCGTCGACCTGGTCACCGACGGTTCCTGGCAGGCGGCGAACTCCGTGCCGCAGACCTGGATCGCGGCCAGGGACCTCGGCGCGTACGGCACCGGGCCGTGGGGCAGCGCCGTGGCGCCGCCCGACCCCGGCGCCGGCTCGCCGGTGACCCCGGCCGGGCTGACCACCGAGCGCCGCACCGACCCGGTCGGCGTCGACGCGGCGCAGCCGCGCTTCGGCTGGCGGCTGGTCGCCACCGCCAACGGCCAGCTCCAGGGCCGCTACCAGGTCACCGTCGGCACCACCGCGGGCGGCGCGGACGTCTGGGACAGCAGCCAGGTCGCGTCCGGGCAGAGCGTCGACATCGGGTACGGCGGGCCGGCGCTGGCCAGCAACCGCCGCTACCACTGGCGGGTGCGGCTCTGGGACGCCCAGGGCCGGCCCAGCCCGTGGAGCGCCCCGGCCACCTTCGACACCGGCCTGTTCAACCCGGCGGCCGAGTGGCAGGCGGACTTCATCGGCGGCCCCGCCACGGCGAGCCTCGCAGGCGCCGAGTGGATCTGGTTCCCCGAGGGCGACCCGGCCGTCACCGCCCCGGCCGCGCAGCGGTTCTTCCGCCGCACCTTCGACCTGGCCGCCGTCGCCAAGTCCACCCTGGTGGTGACCGGGGACGACACCGCGGACGTGTGGGTCAACGGCGCCCCGGTCAGCGCCTCGCGGCGGGTCGCCGACTCGTGGAAGCGGGCCACCACGGTGGACGTCACCGCCCAGCTGCACACCGGGGCGAACACCGTCGCGATCGCCGCGACCAACAGCACCGTCGGGCCGGCGAGCATCATCGCCAAGCTGACCAGCGGCACCACCACCGTGGCCACCGGCGGCGCGTGGAAGGCGGCCCAGTCGGCCCCGGCGGGCTGGGAGCAGCCCGGCTTCGCCGACGCGGCCTGGCCCGCCGCCAAGGTGACGGCCGCATACGGCGCCGGCCCGTGGGGATCGCAGGTCGCGGTGCCGAACCCCGCGCCGTACCTGAGCAAGGGTTTCACTGTCGGCAAGCCGGTCGCCCGCGCCCGGCTCTTCGCGACCGCGCTCGGCCTGCACGACACGTATCTCAACGGCACCAAGGTCGGCGCCGAGCGGCTCGGGCCGGGGTGGACCGACTACAACGATCGCCTGCAATACCGCGCCTACGACGTGACATCGAGCCTCAAGCAGGGCGGCAACACGCTCGGCGCGCTGGTCGGCAACGGCTGGTACTCCGGCAACATCGGCTTCGCCGGCAACCAGCGGTACGGCACGTCGCCGTGGTACTCGGCGCAACTGTCCATCGAATACACCGATGGGACGCGGGCTGACGTCCGTACCGATGGCTCCTGGTCGGCGACGGCCAGCGTGATCGTCGCCGACGACCTCTACCACGGCGAAGATCAGGATGCCCGGATCCGGCCCGGGGACGGCACCGCCGTCACCGTCCGCAGTGGCGCCAGGCCGCGCCTGGTCGCCCAGGTCGACCCGGGCGTCACCGTGCAGCAGCAGTTCCGGCCGAGGAGCCTCACCCAGCCCCGGCCCGGCGTCTGGATCGCCGACCTGGGGCAGAACTTCGCGGGCTGGAACCGGCTCACCGTGACCGGCGCGGCCGGCACCCGGGTGACGCTGCGGCACGGCGAGATCCTGAACGCGGACGGCACGCTCTACACCGCCAACCTGCGGGCCGCCCAGGCCACGGACACCTTCACGCTCGCCGGAACGGGCGCGCCGGAGGTCTTCGAGCCGCACTTCACCGTGCACGGCTACCGCTACGTGGAGATGACCGGGTTCACGCCCACGATGGACAGCCTCACCGGGCTCGCGGCTTGGACCGACGGCGCCGAGACGGGCACCTTCACCACCAACGACCCGCTGGTGAACCAGCTGCAGCACAACATCGCGTGGGGCGCGCGCTCCAACATGCTGTCGATTCCGACCGACTGCCCGCAGCGGGACGAGCGACTGGGCTGGACGGGGGACATCGCCGCCTTCGGGGCCACGTCCACCTTCAACTTCGACACCCACGGGCTGCTCAGCAAGTTCGCCGACGACCTGGTGGACGCCCAGCGCGCCGACGGGGCCTTCACCGACGTGGCACCGGCCGTGATCGACGGCGCGGGCAAGGCCGGCTGGGCGGACGCGGGCGTGATCGTGCCGTACACGGTGTGGCAGCGCTACGGCGACCTCTCCGTTGTGGACAAGCACTTCGCGGCCATGGCGAAATACGTCGACTACCTCCGGTCGACCTCCGGCGCGGACCTGATCCGCAACCACGAGACCTTCGGCGACTGGCTCAACGTCGACGACAGCACCCCCAACGACGTGTCCAGCACGGCGTTCTTCGGCTGGTCGGCCCGGCTGCTCTCGCGGATGGCCGCGGCCACCGGGCGTACGGCCGAAGCAAACGCCTACGGCACGCTCGCCGACCAGATCGCGACGGCGTTCACCAACCGCTTCGTCGCGGCCGACGGGACCGTTGGCAGCAACAGCCAGACCGGCTACGTGCTGGCGCTCGCCTTCGGCCTCGTGCCGCAGAACCGGCGGCAGGCGGTGGCGGACAAGCTCGCCGCCAAGGTAGCCGCGCGCGACGGGCACCTCTCGGTCGGCTTCATGGGCGTGGAGAACCTGCTGCCGGTGCTGGCCGAGCACGGGCACCTCGCCACGGCGTACCGGATCCTGCAGCAGCCGGACTATCCCGGCTGGGGCTACATGAACTCGCGCGGCGCGACCACCATCTGGGAGCGCTGGGACGGGATCAAGACGAACGGCGAGCTGCAGGACGTCGGGATGAACTCGTTCAACCACTACGGCCTGGGCTCGGTGGGCGACTGGCTCTACCGCACGGTGGGCGGGGTGGCCCCGGCCGCGCCGGGCTACCGGCAGGTGCTGATCGCCCCCAAACCCGGCGGTACGGTCACTTCCGCGACCGCGGCGCTGGTGACGGGGTACGGCGAGACGCGCTCGGAGTGGACCCGAAGCGGCTCGACGCTGACGCTGAAGGTGGTGGTCCCGCCGAACGCGACGGCAACGGTCCAGGTGCCGGCCCCGTCAGCGGCGGCCGTGACCGCACCGGCGGAGGCGGTCCCGCAGGGCTACAGCGGCGGCGCGGCCTCCTACAGCCTGGCGTCGGGGAGCTACACGTTCACGGCTCAGACGGGGTAGCTCGCATCTGGGTCGCCTTGCGGCGACGTCGGCAGATGCCGGGCGGTCTCACGCCCGGGTCGCCTGGCATCTGCCGACGGTCAGAGGTCGCGTAGCTCGGCCTGGAGGAGGCCGGTGATGTAGTCGTGGCGTTCGCTGCCGACCGGGATGCCGCGGCTCGGGCCCTCGGCCAGCATCAGCACGTGGAGGTGGACCCGGTAGAGCGCGAGCCGGATCCGGGCCGCGTCGTCGAGCACCAGGCCCGTCGCGGCGGTGTAGCCGCGCAGGAACGGATGCTCCGGGTCGTCCTCGATGCGGTGGAACAGCGCCGGGGACACCAGGTCCAGCAGCGGGTCGCCCCAGAGGAAGCGTTCGCCGTCGACGAGCCCGGTCAGCCGGCCGTCGTCGGCCAGCACGTTGCCGTCCCAGAGGTCGAAGTGCAGCAGCGCGGGCCGGGTGACCGTTGCGAGGTTGGCGTGGTGCCGGGCGGCGAGCGCGTCGAGCCCCGGCGGCAGTGGCACCGCCCAGTCGGCGGCGTCGGCCAGCAGGTCGGCGATGATCGCGCCGTACGCGGTGGGCCAGTCGGCGGCGGCCGGGCGGTCGCCGGTGTAGCCGAAGTGCGGCCCGGTGATCCGGTGCAGGCCGGCGATCGCGGCGCCGAGTTGCTCGCGGACCCCGGCGCTGTCGGACAATCCGGTCAGGCTGTCGCCGGGCAGCAGTGTCGTGACGATCCAGTCGGCGCCGAGATGCAGCACCTCCGGCACGGGCACCCCCGGCGCGCCGACACGCACCGTCCGGAAGTACGCCGCCTCGGCGGCGATGAGGCCGCGCTCGTACCGGAGCAGCCGGGCCCCGGCCGCCGGGCCGACCTTGACCACCACGTCCCGCCCGTCGGCCAGGCCGGCGCGCCACACGGCCGCGAAACCGCCGCCGGACAATTCAGCGGCATCACTGACATTCACCCCGAAAGCGCCGCTGATCAGGGTATTGATCATGGAAAAGTCGAGAATGCGTTGGGTTGGACTGCGCATGCCGCATTGTGCATCTGCTCGGCTTGGGAAAACCTTGGAGTCCACGAAGGATCGTGACCAGATCAATGGTGAGTCTCGCGCCCGGAAGGGTACACACGCTGCATGACCGTCAGTGACGAACGGCCGGGGTTGGCGGACCTCAGCCGGGAAATCACCCCAGGTGACAATTTCGTTCGCCCGGCAACCCGCCCGGTGCCCCTGGCACCGCCGGCCGGCGCGGACGACCTACCGCGATATCTGCACGCCTTGCGCCGGCTCGCCGACGCGGATGATCTCGCGGCGGCACACTCCGGATGCACTCTCGCGGTCGACGCTGCCGGCCGGGACGGCTCGGCGGCCGGGCTCGCCATGGCCTACTCGCAGCGCAGTTCGGTGGCGCGGCGGATGGGGCGGCTGCCCGAGGCCGCCCGCGACGCCGAGGCCTCCGCGGAACTGCTCGCCGTCTCGGGCACCGACCCGGCCGGCCCGGCCGCGGCGCTGGTGCTGTCGCGGCGGCTGGCCGTCCTGCTCGACCTCGGCGACCTCGACCTCGCGGACGGGCTGCTGGCCGCGACCGGGCTGGACGGCGACCTGCCGGACGAGCCGGAGTTCCTGCTGCTGCGCTATGTGCGCGGGCGCCTACACACCGCGGCGGCGCGGCCCGGCGAGGGGTTGGCGGAGCTGTACCGGTGCGGTGAGCGCCTCGGCGTCCGGCGCTCCGACCACCCCGGCGTGCTGCCGTGGCGCTCGGCCGTCGCGTCCGTCCTGGTCGGACTCGGCGCGCGGGAGGCGGCCGAACGGCTCGTCGCCGAGGAGGTCGCCCTGACCCGGCGGCACGGGCTGGCGTCGGCGCTGGGGCGGGCCCTGCGGATTCAGGGGCAGATTCGGCCCGGCGCCGCCGGGATGGCCGCCGCGGTGGAGGCGATCCGGGTGCTGCAGGGCACGCCGCGGCGCTTCGAACTGGCGACGGCGCTGGTCGACCACGGGGCCCTGCTCAACGCCGCGCGGCAACGACCGCAGGCCCGCCGGGTGCTCCGGGACGGCCTGGAACTGGCGCAGGAGTGCGGCTCTCCGGCCCTGGTCGCCCGGGCGCGTGCCCTCTCCGCGGGTCGCAGCCACCCCTAGGTGGTCAGGGGTACGTGTGGCGACCAGGTGTTGTGCTCCGCGAAGGCGCGGTATCGGTGCAGGGCGAGGAACAGCCAGCCCAGGCTGATCACCGCCAGGATGACGAAGGGAATGACGCCGCCGAAGGTGTCCCAGGCGGTGTGCATCGCGACCGCGCCGACGAAGGTGGCGAGGAAGGCCAGCAGCTTCTTGCCGGACGGGGTGGCCACCAGCGCCCACAGGGCACCGCAGGTGAGGCCGGTCCACGCGGTGTGCCCGGCCGGCGCCGTGAGGCCGCGGACGAAGAGCGTCTCTTGGACCGCGCCGATGTTGCCCTTCGAGGAGAGCAGCGCGGTGAAGCCGTAGCCCATCGTCTCCAGCGCGGCGAAGCCCATGCCGGAGGCCACCCCGATGACCAGGCCGTCCGAGGGCAGCCGGCGGCCGTGCCGGGCCAGCAGCGCGAAGAGCAGCACGACCGGGACGATCATCTTGGCGGATTCCTCGATGAGCGCGACGAAGAGCATGGGCAGGGCGCCGAGCCCGCGCAGCGCGTCGTATTCCAGCGTGCCGGCCACCACGACGCCGATGACGCCGCCGAAGAAGGCCGCGATGACCAGCGCGGACGCGGGCACCTGCCAGTGGCCGGTGCGGGCCTGCGCGAACGTCAGGAACGCCAGCGGCACCACGGTCGCGCCCAGCAGCAGCAGCGACGGGATGAAGTTCGGGTTCTGGGTCCGTACCAGGGTGCGCAGCACGATGACGTAGAGAGCGAGCCCGATGACCAGCACGCCGAGCCACGCCAACCGCCGGGACAGATCACGCATAGGTGGATCCTCGCGTACGGGATGGTCGTGCGCCAGTTCAACGGCCGGAAACGGGCACCCGGCGAACCATGGAGATCATTTATCATCCCCGCCATGCCCGCCGCACCCGCGCAGCCGCCGCCCACCTTCGATGCCGCTGACGCCTACCCGGAACTGCATCGGTTGCGGGCCGCGCTGGCCGCCCTGGACTGGGCCGCGGCCCGGGCGATCGTCGACTCCGCCGTGGAGCCGGCCGGCCGCACCCTGCTGATCCGCGCGGCCGGCGACCGGGAGGGGATCGAGCCGTTCCTGCGCTCCGTGCTGGCCCGCGATCCCGACGATGCCGTCGCCGGATCCCTGCTCGGCGGTCACCTCATCCAGGCCGGTTGGAAGATCCGCACGTCGGCACAGGCCCAGCAGGTGAGCGCCGAACAGTTCCGCGACTTCCACGAGCACTTGCGCCGGGCCGAGCAGGTGCTCATCGAGGCGGCCGCCCGCAACCCCGGCGAGGCGTCGATCTGGTGCCAGCGGCTGATCAGCGCCCGGGGCCTGCAACTGGGGCTCTCCGAGGTGCGCCGGCGCTACGACCGGCTCGCCGCGTACGACCCGCACCACCTGCCCGCGCAGTACCAGCTGTTGCAGTCGTTGTGCCCCAAATGGAGCGGGACCTGGGAGCAGATGCACACCTTCGCCCACGAGTGCATGCTGGCGGCCCCGAAGGGCGCCCCGAACGCCGTCGTGGTCGTCCTCGGCCACCTGGAGCGGTGGCTCGACGACGGCAGCGGGCGGTATCTCGCGACGCCGTTCGCCCGCAACGAAATCTACGAGGCGGCCGCCCGCTCGGTGTGGGACCCGAGCTTCCGGCACGGCCCCGGCTGGGTCGCGGTGCGCAACGCCTTCGCCATGGCGTTCAGCCTGCTGGGCGACCACGCCGCCGCGGCCGCGCAGTTCGCCGCGCTGGGCCCCTTCGGCACCGAGGATCCGTGGCACTACCTCGGCGAACCCGCCGCCGAGTTCACGAAGCGGCGGGCGCTGGCGTACGCGAAGGGCGGTGCCCGATGATCCGCCGGACCGAGGTCGACGGCGTGCCGACGCTGATCTCGCCCACGTCGGGACCGATGCGGGCCGGGCTGATGTTCCGGGTCGGCCGGGCCGACGAGACGCTGCCCCGCACGGGCATCACCCATCTCCTTGAGCACCTCGTGCTGTACCCCCTGGGCCTGGCCGAATACCACTACAACGGCACCACCACCCCGGTCCGGACCTACTTCCACATGCAGGGACCGGAGCAGGAGGTCGCCGGATTCCTGTCCGGAGTGTGCAAGACCCTGAGCGATCTGCCGCTGCACCGGCTGGAGACCGAGAAGGCGATCTTGCGTACGGAGGGCAGCAGCCGCCCGTCCCACGTCACCGAGCCGATGGCGCTGTGGCGGCACGGGGCCCGCGACCACGGCCTCGTCAGCTACCCGGAGTGGGGACTACCCATGATCACTCCGGACGACCTGAGGGCCTGGGCCGCCAGGTACTTCACCCGCGACAACGCGGTGCTCTGGATCGCCGGCCGGGAGGTGCCGGCGGGCCTGACCCTGCACCTGCCCGCCGGCACGCGCCGACCGGTGCCGCCCGCGTCGTCGACGCTGCCGGTCACCCCGGCGTACTTCTCCGGCGACTCGCAGGTCGTGGCGCTGGACGCGGTCGTCCGGAGCCGGACGGCCGCATCCGTGTTCACCGGGGTGCTGGAGCGCGAGTTGTTCCGCGGCCTGCGTCAGGAGGGCGGGTTGTCCTACATCGCCAGCGCCGACTACAACCCGAGGGGCGACGGCCACGCGGTCATCACCGCGCTCGCGGACGCGCTGCCGGAGAAACAGGACGCGGTGCTCGGCGGCTTCATCGACATCCTGGCCAAGCTGCGAGTGGGCCGGATCGAGCAGGCCGACGTCGATGCGGTGGTCACCAGGAAGTCCGGCGCGCTGGACAACGACGAGTCGTCCGCCACCCGGCTGCCGTCGTACGCCTTCGCCCTGCTCACCGGGGACCCGTACCCGTCGGTCGAGGAACTGGCCGTCGAACTCAAGGGCGTCACCGTCGCGGACGTGCACGAGGTGGCTCTTGAGGCCCTGGGCTCGGCCCTGCTGATGGTGCCGGACGGGCGCAGCGCCGACTGGGCCGGCTTCGAGCAGGCCCCGGCGGTGTCCAGCGCGGCGGTCACCGGGGCAACCTATCGGTCCCTGGAGGGACGCGATGTCCGGCTGGTCGTCGGGCCGGAGGGCGCCAGTCTCGTCGCCGCGCGGACCATGGCGACCGTCCGCTACGACCAGTGCGCGGCCGTGTTGGGCTGGCCCGACGGCCGCCGGCTCATGATCGGCCACGACGCCGTCACCGTCGGCGTGGAACCGACCATGTTCGACGGAGCCCGGGCCGCGCTGCCGATCATCGACGCGGCCGTACCGGCACACCTACGCGTGGTGATGCCCGCGCGTGATCCGTCGGCGATCCCGCAACCGGACCCGGCGGCGCACCACCGGACGGGAAGCCCTCGGCCGGGCGACATCAGCACGCCGTGGTCCATCGCCGGGATCGCGATGCTGGTAGTGATCCTGCTGGTGATCGGCGGGCCGACCGCGGCGCTCATCGCCGGCCTGCTGAGTTCCCCGCGGCCCGACAGCGAACTGTGGGTGATGGCCGGGGCGGGCGTGCTGCTGTCGGCCTATCTGGTCTACGCGGTGATCAAGAACGTCAAGCGGCTCCGTCACGGAGCCTGACCGAGTTTCGCCTCGACCCGTTCGACGTCGGGATGGCCCAGTTCGCTGAGGATCTCGTGGGCGGCGCGCCAGGCCTGCTGTGCCTGGTCGACGTGGGACGCAGCGGCGTGCGTGTCGCCCATCCACAGCAGGATGTCAGCCACGAGAAGGCGTTCGCCGTTCTCGCGGCGCAGCAACAGCGCCCGCTCGTAGCAGTCCAGTGCCGCCTGCGTGTCTCCAGATTCGGCGTGCGCCAGCCCACAGCCCTCCCAGGCGACCGCCTCCCCGACGCGGTCACCGATCTGCCGGTACGCCGCGATGGCCGTACGGCAGACGGCGATGGCCCGCGGCTGGTCGCCGGAGAGGAAGTGGACGCAGGCGAACACGTACAGCGCGAACGCCGGCCCTGCGCGCAGCCCAGCGGTCACCGACAGGTCCAGCACCCGGTGCAGATGGCGTAGCGCGTCGGGACGCCGGCCCAGGCGCCAGAACAGCATGGCGAGGTCACGGTGGGTGCGGGCCTGGCCGATGCGGTCGGCCAGCGCCTCGTACCGGACCAGAGCGTCGCGGGCCAGGGCCGCGGCCTGGTCGTAGTTGCCGACGCGGGCGTACGCGGTCCCGAGCAGGCGCAGCGCCTGCCCCTGACCGGCGGGGTCGGCGAGGCGGTGGGCGGCGTTCAGCGCCTGTTGCAGGACGGCGATCATGTCGACCCAGTACCCGCGCCGGTCGAGGAACGTGACCAGGGCCAGGGCGAGTCGGAAGGCATGCGCCGGGAACCCGGAGGAGGCGGCCTGGTCGACCACTGCGAGCAGGACCGGACGTTCCGCGGCGAGCCAGGCGGCCGCCTGCCGATCGGTGTCGAAGCCCTGCGGCGTCACGCCGTCCTGAGCCGGGCCGAGCTCGATCACGTCCCGGTGCGGATAGAGCAGGCCGTCAGCCGCGTACGCACTGTGCAGGTAGTAGTCGAGCACGCGGTGCAACGGTTGCGCTGGTTCCTCGTCCAGGCGTTCGGCAGCGTACGCGCGCAGCAGGTCGTGCGAGGCGAAGCGGCCCTCCGTGTGCTCGACGACCAGGTGCGCGTCGGCGAGCTCGGCGAGCAACTCGTTGGCTCGCCGAGCCGGGACGCCGAGCAGGGCACCCGCCGCGGCGACGGTGAGGTCCGGGCCGCAGTGCACCCCGAGCAGGCGGAACAGCTTGGCCGCGGCGGGGGTCAAGCACTCGTATGACCAGGAGAAGACCGTGCGTACGTCGATGGTCCGGTCCACGCTCGACAGCGCGTCCAGCCGGCCTTCCACCTCACGCAGCTCATCGACCAGGGCGGCGAGGGCAAATCGGCGGTGCAGCGCGCCACGGGTGGCGACCAGGGTCATGGCCAGTGGGAGCCGCGCGCAGTGTTCGATGATCTCGTCGACCGAGCGCGGTTCGGCGGCGACCCGGTCCGCACCGAGGCGGGCGGCCAGCAACTGCCGCGACTCGGCGACGGTGAGCAGGTCAAGGGTCATCGGGTGAGCGCCGTCGGTCACCACCAGCGCGGGCAGCATGTGACGGCTGGTCACCACGGCCAGGCAGCCGGCCGAGTTCGGCAGCAACGGGCGCACGTGGTCGGCGTCGCGGGCGTTGTCGATCAGCACCAGGACACGCTTGCCGGCGACGAGCCGCCGGTAGAGGCCGACCTGGGCGGGCAGGGTGACCGGAATGCTCTGTGGTGGCACGTCGAAGGCCCCGAGGAAGCCGCGGACCGCCTCGGCCGGGGTCGTCGCCGCCCCGCTCGGGTCGTAGCCGTGCAGATTGACGTACAGGATTCCGTCGGGAAAGCGGTCGGGCACGGTGGTCGCCCAGTGCACTGCCAGGGCCGTCTTGCCGACGCCGGCCGTGCCGGAGATGACGATCAGCGGCTGGCCGGCGGCGGTGTCGAGTCCGGCCAGGTCGGCGTGGCGGCCGACGAAGGCGGGGACATCCGGCGGTAGTTGCGCGGGCCTGTCCCGCTCACCTGCGGCGTGGCTCCTGAGCACCGTCCGGTGCAGGTCGGCCAGTTCCACGCCGGGCTCGATGCCCAGTTCGTCGACGAGTCTCTTGCGAGCGCTTCTATAGCAGTCGAGCGCCTCGGTGGTGTGCCCGGCGCGGTGCAGTGCCCGGATCAGCGCACCGACCAGGGGCTCGACCAGCGGGTTCTCCTCGACCAAGCCGGTCAGCGTCTCGACGGCCTGGGCCGGGTCGGCGACGCCGGACCACGTGATCACGGTGTCCAGGTGGCGGCGGGACCAGGTGTCGCGCGCCTCGGCCGCCCACCGGCCCGGAACTCCGACCAGGGGTGTGCCGCGCCAGTGGACCAGCGCTTCGTCGAGGAGCTTGCGGGGGTCGAGATCGTCGCGGGCCTGGGCCACGAGGCGCCGGTAGCGGTGCAGGTCCACCTCGTCGGGGTTGACGTCGAGCCGGTAACCGCCGGAGGCGCTGGCGAGCGCGTCGTCGTCGCCGGTCGTCCGCAGCAACCGACGGATCCGGGCGATGTGAGCGTGCACGGCGCGGCGGGCCGCGGCGGGCGGGTCGTCATCCCAGAGCCGGGCGATCAACGTCTCGGCCGGCACGACGCGGCCCGTGTCGACGAGCAGGGCCGCCAGGGCGATTCGTTGCTGGGGCGGCCCGGCATCGAGCCGGCGCCCGTCCTTCCACACCTCGACCGGCCCGAGGAGCCGGAACTCACGCACCAGCCATCCACCTCCGCGGGGTTGGTTGCCTCCTGTGATGCTGGCAGCGGGTGTCAAGTTTGGCATGCCAACATTCCGCCAACATGACTACCGCACCCTTCGATGCGTCTAGGACAACAATTTCGGAGGTCATCGATGCGATCCCACCTTACGGTGCTGGTGACGGCCGCAGCAGTGGCATCCGGCCTGGCACTCGCCACGCCGGCCGCCGCCACGCCCGCCCAGGCCGCACCCAGCATCACATCCATCGTCGACGCCGCGACGGCAGCACTCGCCGCGAAGGCGCCCAAGCGCGCCGACGGACTGACCGAACCGATCTACTGGGTGCACGGCATCGACTGGAGGGGCGCGGCGTCGGCCGACTGCAAGCAATGGAACGCTGCGATCAGCCGCTACAAGAGTCTGGGCGCCAAGGGGGCGCAGCGCACGGTCGCTTATTACACGAAGGACAAGAACTGCAACACGCGAATCGGCAAGTTCCCCAACCATTCCGGGAACCTGGACGACATCGGCAAGGCTCTCGCGTGGGACATCTACAACCGCTACACCAAGAAGAACAAGTCGGTCGACGCCGTCGGCCACTCGATGGGCGGCCTGATCATCCGGGCCGCGATCACCGGCGTACAGAAGAAGCTGAAGGGCTGGCCGCCGAGGTTGTACGTCGAGGACGTGGTAACCATCAGCACTCCGCACACGGGCTCGAAATTGGCGTTCGGCTGTGGCGGGCAGTGCAACGACCTGATCCCCGGCTCATCCTTTCTGAAGTGGCTCAGCAAGAATCCGCAATCGACGCAGGGCACCGACTGGACCCTGATCGGCGCGGGTGACGACGACGCCGTCGACTGGAAGTCGGCCGTCTCGACCAACTCCAAGTCGGCGGGTTGGATGTCGGCCGGGCACAAGGTGGTCTTCAGGAGTGGCCAGGGGCTCGAGCACGGCAAGATCTACAAGATCATCTCAACAAGGCGCGCGTACAAGCTGCGCTACTGGAACTTCTACCGGAATACGTGGATCACTCAGACCACTGGCGCGAGCCCGGTCATCGTGGCTCGAAACGCCAACTACTACTGGCGCACGTGGTGAGCTGAGCCCATGAGCATGGTGGCCGGTCCGCTGCTGCGGGCCGGCCACCACAGCCTTCACTCGGGCCGGGCGGTCAGTGTGCGGCGACGGCCGCGGGTGCTACGGCCTCGACCGGGAGCTGCCATGGGCGGACGACCAGCAGCAGGACGACGTTGGCCGCGACCATGCCGCCGGCGATCACCAGGGCCATGCCGGTCGCGCCCGTGCCGAGGACGCCGACCAGCGGTGCCGCCAGCGCGCCCACGCCGAACTGGACCGCGCCGAGCAGGGCTGCCGCGGTGCCGGCCGCCTCGCCGTGGCGGGACAGCGCCAGCGCCGGGGCGTTCGGCAGGGCCAGGCCGGCCGAGGCCAGCACCACCCACAGCGGGATCAGGACGCCCACCAGGCCGCCGAAGCCGGTGGCGGCGAAGAGCAGCAGCACCAGGCCGGCGACCGCGCCGCCGGCGAGCGCGGTGATCAGGATCTGCGACGGGCTCCAGCGGCGCAGCAGCCGCACGTTGAGCTGGGTCGCGGTGATCAGGCCGATCGCGCCGGCGCCGAAGACGTAGCCGAACTCCTGCTCGTTGAGGCCGTACTGGTCCTGGAAGACGAACGAGGAGCCCGAGACATATGCGAACAGGGCGGCCATCGCCAGCCCGGCCACCAGGATCAGCCCGAGGTAGGCGCGGTCGCCGAAGAGCCGGCCGTAGTCGCGCAGGGTGCCGGCCACGCCGCCGTTGCGTCGCCGGTCGGCCGGCAGCGTCTCGGGCAGGGCCAGCGCGGTCACCGTGAGCATCGCGATGCCGAAGAGCGCCAGCACCACGAAGACGCCGCGCCAGGACGTCCAGTTCAGCGTGATGCCGCCGAGCGTCGGCGCCAGGATCGGCGCGGCGCCCATCACCAGCATGAGGCGGGAGAGCAGCTTGGCGGCGGCGAGGCCGGTGAACAGGTCTCGCACGATCGCCATCGCGACGACCGCGGCGGCCGCGGCGCCCAGGCCCTGCAGCACCCGCAGCGTGCCGAGCAGCGCCAGGTTGGGCGCGATCACGCAGAGCACCGACGCGAGGATGTGCACGGCGACGCCGGCCAGCAGCGGCGCCCGGCGCCCGACGGCGTCGGAGACCGGGCCGATCAGCAGCTGGCCGAGGGCGAGGCCGGCCAGGGTGCCGGTAAGGGTGAGCTGCACCGCCGCGGTGGTGGTCTGCAGGTCGTCGGTGATCGTCGGCAGCGACGGCAGATACATGTCGATGGTGAGCGGGCCGAGGGCGATGAGGAAGCCGAGCACCAGCACGAGCTGGAGCCGCTCGCGGGAGGACATGAGCTCCCCGGGCGTCAGCGCCGTCGGCGGTGCTGCGAGGCGTTCGGGCGCCTGGGTCATGAGGTGGATCCCATCCGTCGTCCGGTCGGTCGCAGTCCAGCGTCCGACACAGGTATGACAAGTTTCCGGCCCCGACCGTGATTCCCCGGAAAGCAATTTCGTGCCGCCCGTCACAGTTGCGGAGAATGCTTCATTGCGGGCAGGTAAAAAGCCCGGTGCGCCGACCGAATAATGGAAATTCGGTTGACGCACCGGGTGCGGAGCGGATTATCGGTGGGATCAGAACGGCGTCAGCACGATGCCCGCCCGCCGCGGGTCGCCGGAGTGCACCAGCGATTCCTGGTTCTGCACGTCGTCGAAGGCGAAGCCGTAGGCCTTCCCGTCGACCATCTGCTCGTGGATGATCCGCGAGTAGTGGTTGGTCAGCGTGCCCCGGTAGAAGTCGGCCGCGGTCCCGCCGGGCTGGGTGTCCAGCGTGCCGAGCGTGCCGCGGTGCAGCGCCGCGCACAGCGTCCGGGCGATCGGCCCGACGATCTGGTCGTTCGGCGCGCCCAGGGCCCCGTCGCAGCCCCACACGTTGGCGGTGGAGGGCCGGGTGAAGGAGGCCACCGTCTTGCCGGCGGTGTCGGTGAAGTTCATGACCTCGCCCGAGGTGCGCCCGAAGAACCTGGTGTCCGGCCGGTCGCCGAACGGCACCACGGTCAGCGTCCTGCCCGCGTACGCGTTCCAGGCCGAGGCGATGTACGGGTCCAGGTACGTCGTGCTGAACTGGCCGCCGTCGGCGGCCTTGCCCGGCGCGAGCACCCGCAGCACGGTCCCGTCGGCCCGGGTCTGCACCGTCTTGGCGAAGCCCGGCTGGGCCTTGATCTGGTCGATGACCCGCTGCCGCCCGCCGGCCTTGAGCTCGCCGGTCTTGCTGGTGGCCCCGTCGCCGCCCTGCACGGAGACGACGTGCGGGATGGCGAACATGTCCACCTGTGAGCTGTTCAGCCACAGGCCGGAGTCGTTGAGGGTGAACTCGCTCCAGTCGAAGAGGATGTCCTTGTTCGGGTCGGCGCCGGCCCACGGGGCGGGCTGGACCAGGCCGTCGGTGCTGAGCCGGAAGTCGAGCTTGCTGCCGAACGACATGTAGAGTCGGCCGGAGAGGTTCTTCGGCATCTTGACGGTGGTGCTGGCGCCGTCGGCCGGCCCGGGGATCGACACGTCCGGTGCCGGCACCGGGGTGGGCCGGCCGCCGGTCCAGTTCGAGAACGCGCCCGCCGCGTCGACGTAGCCCAGCTTGCCGGTGGTCAGGTTGACACCGAGCAGGTAGAGATAGACCGCGTCGGAGCGGCCGGTGTTGTTGGTGACCGTGACCGGCAGCAGGTTCGCGGCCGGCGGCGGTGCCGGGTCGTTCGTCGCGCCGGTGGCCGGCGTCGTTGTCGGCGGCCGGGTCGTGGGAGTGGCGGTGGCAGGCTTGGCCGTGGGGCCGTTCGTCGTGGGGGCGACCGTGGGTGCGGTCGGGCCGCCGCAGGGCTGGCCGTTCAGCACGCAGTTGGCGGGCGTGCCGCCCGCACCGACCAGGCCGAACGAGGCCTTGGCGCCGGCCGCGACGGTGCCGTTCCAGGACCGGTTGGTGAAGGTCCGGTGGCTGCCGGCGGCGACCATGTCGGCGTCCCAGTAGCTGCCGACGGTGGCGCCGGCGGGCAGGTCGAACTCCACTTTCCAGGACGTCATCGCCGCCGGGCCGCCGTTCGTGATGGTGACGTCGCCCTGCCAGCCGGAGCCCCAGTCGGACGTCTTGGTGAAGGCCGCGGTCGGCGCCGTCGCGGCGGCGACCGGCAGCGCGATCCAGGCTGTGCCCGTGGCCGCGAGGACGGCGGCCACGGCGAGGACGAGTGTTCGTTTGCGGCGCATGGGGGACTGCCTCCGGGAGCGGTTTTCGGGGGTCTTCCGCCATTGATATAGCTCCCGGTATTAAAGGGACCTTAAATTGAGATCGAAGAATCGCCCGCCGATCGCGGACAGCGCGATCGGCGGGCGATAACAGTTTTTCGCTATACCCGGCGCCACTTCTGATTCAAGGTGCCCGCGCAGTCCCACAGCTGCAGCCGCGCGCCGTCGGCGGAGTTCCAGTCCCTGATGTCGATGCACTTGTTCGCCTGCGGGTTGACCAGATCGCCCGCCGCGGAGAGCACGAACTGCTGGGCCGGGTTGCCGCTGCAGCCGACGATCTGAATGATCACGCCGTTGGCGGTCGAGCCCCACGGCACGTCCATGCACTTGTTGTTCGACGTCTGCAGCGTGCCGTTCACAAAGTTCCACTTCTGCGCGGCCGTGTTGTTGCAGCCCCACATCTGCAGCAGCACCCCGTCGGAGAAGTTGCTGTTCGGCACGTCGATGCACCGGTTGTTCCAGTTGCTGACGACCGAGCTGGCGCCTCCACCGCCCCCGCTGGTGGTCAGCGACAGGCCGTAGCCGCCGAGGATCTCGTTGACCGGCTGGAACCACATGGTGCCGCCGGACGAGCAGTTGCCGGTGCCGCCGGAGGTCACACCCTGGGCCTGGTTGCCGGAGATCCAGGAACCGCCGGAGTCGCCCGGCTCGGCGCAGGCGTTGCTGCGGCTGAGGCCGGAGACGGCGCCCTGGGCGTACACGATGGTCTCGTCGCGGCCCAGGATGGTGCCGCAGCGCCAGCCGGTGGTCCGTCCCGAGCGGCACACCGAGCTGCCGACCGCGGCGTCCTGCGAGCCGGCCACCAGCACGTTGCCGCCGGAGTAGTTGTTGACCCAGGGCTGCGGCGTCCAGTTGCCGTTGGTCCGGATCCATGAGTAGTCGTTGCCCGGGAAGGACGAACCGGCGAAGGTGCCCTGCGCGACGTTGTTGTAGCCCAGCGTCGGGCTGTTCACGCCGCCGCAGTGCCCGGCGCTGACGAAGCCGCCCGCGACCGCGAAGCCCACCGAGCAGAGCGTGTTGCCGTTGATCACGTACTGGTCGCCGCCGCGGATGTCGTACATCGGCTTCGGGGCCTCGGCCGCCTCGACGACCGTGACCGTCCCGGCGCCGCTGTTCGCGGCGAAGGTACGAGCGGCAGCCGCCCTGCCGGGCGCGGCCGTCACCACGATGCGGTTGGCCGCGACGTCGACGTACCAGCCGCGTACCGTGGTGTTCTTGATCTTGGTGGCGTTCGCGTCGAGCTTGCGGCGCGCGGCCGTCAGGTCCGCGGCGCTGTGCTTGACGACCTTGGGGGTCGCGCCCGCCGTACGGATGACCGCCGTCGCGCCCGGGTCGGTGACCGCCACGGTGAGCCGGGTGCCGCCGGCCGGGATCCAGGCGCCGGCGAAAGCCGCGCCGAGCTGCGTGCGCAGCCGCTTCTCCACCACCGGGGCGCCGGCCTCGGTGGCGAGGCGGGCCGCGATCTGGTCGTCGGTGAGCCGCAGGTCCCGGCGCAGTGCCGCGACCATGCCGGGGGCCATGTCGAATCTCGAGGCCGCGTTGGGCGCGGCTGGCGTTGGCGGTTCGGCGGCGAAACTCGCGGCCGGCAGCACGCCGAGGACGGTGAGCGCCGCGGCGGCGACGCTGAGCGTTCGGGCAGCACGGGACATGGGGGATCCTTCCGCTGAACGGGGGAGTATCCGGGGAAGGAGAGCGCTCTCTTAATCGGAGTCTGTCGATTTTTAAACGACCTGTCAAGAAACTTCAATGATCGTTGTCCATCGATGTCATCGCGGCGTTTCCCGCCGCGGGGCCGTCGGACGTGCTAGCTTGGACTAGTTGCCGTTCCGATTTCTCATATTTGCCAGAGCCTGGTGGGTATCCGAACCCATCGGGCTTTTGTCGTATGAGTCCGGTTTCCTTGTTCTCTACGGGCGGCGACGGAGTTCGCGAGGTGTGGACTCCCTGTGGTTTCGAAAGGGTTCAGCATGGCTGTCGGCACAGTGAAGTGGTTCAACGCGGACAAGGGCTTCGGCTTCATCACCCAGGACGGCGGTGCGCCGGACGTGTTCGCCCACTTCTCCGCCATTGCCTCTGACGGGTACCGCACCCTCGAGGAGAACCAGCGGGTGGAGTTCGACATCGAGCAGGGCCAGAAGGGCCTGCAGGCTGCGAACATCCGCCCCATCTGACGTACGTCACGAGGGCCGTGCCTTCCGCGTTATAGCGGAGGGCACGGCCCTCGGTCGTTTGCCCCCCATTTGACTCATCTACTCGAGTTCCTACTCGACGTCAAACTCAGAATCGAGTTCTGTGAAGACCTTCTCCGGAGCCCCTTACGCGGCCGTGACCCACAGCGCCCTGCAGCGACGACTGCTGCGCAATGCCTCGTTCCCGCCGCGCACGGTGCAGCAGGACGCCCTCAAGATGGGCCCTGTACCGATGGTCCCGGAGGTCCACCTCTTCCTCGCCGAGGATTCCGTGCTGCTCTGGGCCCGGCTTGAGGCCGAGGACGGCGGCCCGCTGCCCGCCCCGTACTGGGCGACGCCGTGGCCGGGTGGCCAGGCCCTGGCCCGCTACGTGCTGGACAACCCCGAACTCGTCGCCGGCCGGCGCGTCCTCGACCTCGCGTCGGGCTCCGGCCTGGTCGCCATCGCCGCCGCGATCGCCGGTGCCGCCGAGGTGACCGCCAACGACACGGACGGCTACGCCATCGCCGCGATCCAGGCGAACGCGAACGCCAACGGCGTGCGGGTCGTCACCGTCGTGGACGACATCACCGACGGCGACGGCGACGAGGCCGAGGTGATCCTCGCCGGCGACTGCCTGTACACCGCCGAGGTCGCCGCCAAGATGCTGCCCTTCATCGGCCGCGCGATGCAGCGTGGCGCGACCGTGCTGCTGGGCGACCCCGGCCGCGGCTACGCGCCGCCCGGGCTGCTGCGCACCCTGACCACGTACGATTCGGCGCCCCTGGTCTCCGGCGAGGACGGCCAGCGGAGTCAGACCAGCGTGCTCACCCCGGTAGCGGTGGCCCTCACGAGCTAGTGCCCCCTCGCCGTTCCCGGTCGGGCGTGCAAGGCTGAATGCTGACGCGCGCGCGACCGGGGGTTGCTGGATGAACGTGGGGTATCAGCCGTGGGGATGATCAAGGTCGTCGGGCTCGTGCTGCATCCGCGGCGGGACTGCGGTGCCGCCATCGACACCATCGTCAAGTGGGCCACCGCACGCGACGTCACCGTGCTGGGCCTGCACGACGAGATCAACCGGATCGACTGCGAGGCCGTCGCGGTCGACGCCGGCGAGATGGTCGACCGCGCCGGGCTGCTGGTCAGCCTGGGCGGCGACGGCACCATGCTGCGCACGATGCGCCTGGTCGAGGGCCGCAAGACGCCCGTCCTGGGCGTCAACGTCGGCCGCCTGGGCTTCCTCGCCGAGGTGGACCTGCCCGACCTGGCGGGCGCGCTCACCTCGATCGACGACCACCGGTTCACCATCGAGTCCCGCACGGCGGTGCGCTCGGTGCTGCCCGGCGGCAAGGAAGTCTCCGCCTTCAACGACATCGCGCTGGTCCGGGTGCCCGGCGACGGGCTGGCCCACGTCGGCATCAACGTCGAGGGCAGCAACTTCGTCCGGTATGCGGCCGACGCCGTGATCGTCGCCACCCCGACCGGCTCCACGGCGTACAGCTTCTCGGCCGGCGGCCCGATCGTCTCGCCGAACGTCGAGGGCCTGCTGGTCAGCGCGGCCGCCGCGCACTCCTCGTTCAACCGCTCCCTGATGCTCTCGCCGGACGAGCGGCTCCAGCTCGACGTGCTGCCGACCAGCGGCCGGCTGGCCATCGAGGTCGACGGCATCATCGAGGGCTATGCCGAGGCCGGCCAGCGGCTCGACATCACCCCCGTGCCCGGCGCCGCCCAGGTCATCCGCTTCGGCCAGACCTCGTTCTACGAGCGGGCCCGGCGCAAGCTGCGGGTCGAGGGCAGCGCCCAGGTCGGCCCCGGCGACCTGTCCGACGCGACGGTCGTGGACAGCTTCGAGCAGTCCCGCTACGAGGTCCTGCTCGGCGGCGAGCTCGCCGGGGTCCTGCACTACCGCCGCCACGGCGGCGAGGTCGAGCTGGCACACACCGAGATCGACCAGGCCTTCGAGGGCCGCGGGCTGGCCGGCCGGCTCGCCGCGGCCGCCCTTTCCGACGCCCGCGGCCGGGCCACCCCGGTCGTGGTGAGCTGCCCCTACGTCGCCGGTTACGTCGAACGGCATCCCGAGTTCAACGATCTGCTCGCCACGAAGGGAAATCCCGGATGACCAAACCCGTCTGCACCCACCTCGACCAGGTTCAGGACGTCAAGCCCTCCGGCGACGGCTGCGTGGAGTGCCTGGCCGCCGGCGGCCGCTGGGTGCACCTGCGGGTCTGCATGACCTGCGGGCACGTCGGCTGCTGCGACTCGTCGCCCGGCAAGCACGCCACCGCCCACTTCCACGCCGCCGGCCACCCGATCGTGCAGTCGTACGAGCCGGGTGAGAACTGGTGCTGGTGCTACCAGGACAACGTGGCCTTCGAGGTCACCAACGCCCCCTCGTTCACGCATCCCTGAGGACTGAGCCATGGGCCATCCCGCCATCCTGACCGTCGACGACGATGCCTCGGTGTCCCGGGCGATCGCCCGGGACCTGCGGCGCCGGTACGGCGAGGCGTACCGGATCATCCGGGCCGCCTCCGCCGCCGAGGCCCTGGAAGCGCTCAAGGAGATCAAGCTCCGGGGCGGCCGGGTGGCCGTCATCCTGGCCGACTACCGGATGCCGCAGATGAACGGCATCGAGTTCCTCGAACAGGCGATGGACCTGTTCCCGAACGCCCGCCGCGCCCTGCTGACCGCGTACGCGGACACGGACGCCGCGATCCAGGCGATCAACGTGGTCGACGTCGACCACTACCTGCTCAAGCCCTGGGATCCGCCGGAGGAGAAGCTCTACCCGGTCATCGACGCGCTGCTGGACGCCTGGCAGGCCACCGGTGACCGCGAGGTCGCGGACATTCGGGTGGTCGGGCACCGGTGGAGCGAGCCGTCGTACCAGATCAGGGACTTCCTGGCGCGCAACCTGGTGCCGTACAAATGGCTCGCGGCCGACGACCCGGAGGGCCGCCGCCTGCTGGAGGCCGCCGGGGTCGGCCCGGAGTCCATCCCGCTGGTGGTCACCGCCGACGGCCGGGCGATGGCGCAGCCGACCAACTCGGAGGTCGCCGAGGCGGCCGGGCTGTCGACCGCGCCGGAGCGCGACTTCTACGACCTGATCATCGTCGGCGGCGGGCCGGCCGGGCTCGGCGCGGCCGTCTACGGCGCCTCCGAGGGCCTCAAGACGCTGCTCGTGGAGCGGCAGGCGGTCGGCGGTCAGGCAGGGCAGAGCTCCCGGATCGAAAACTACCTGGGCTTTCCCGACGGCATCTCCGGCGCGCAGCTGACCGACCGGGCCCGGCGGCAGGCCGGCAAGTTCGAGGCCGAGGTGCTCAACACCCGCGAGGTGGTCGGCCTGCGTGCCGACGGCTCGGCCCGGACGCTGCACTTCGCCGACGGCGGTGAGGTCTCCGCGCACTCGATCGTGCTGGCCACCGGGGTCGCCTACCGGCCGCTGGCCGCCGACGGCGTGGCGGCGCTGACCGGCTCGGGCGTCTACTACGGCTCGGCGGCGACCGAGGGGCCGTCCTGCGCCGGCAGCGACGTCTACATCATCGGCGGGGCGAATTCCGCCGGCCAGGCGGCGCTCTTCTTCGCCCGGTACGCCCGCAGCGTCACCCTGCTGGTCCGCGGCGACTCGCTGGAAGCCTCGATGTCCTACTACCTGATCCAGCAGCTCAACAAGATCGACACCGTGCACGTCCGGACCAGGTGCGAGGTGGTCGGCGCACAGGGCAGCGGTCACCTGCAGGCGATCACCATCTGCGACAGCAAGAACAACACGGTGACCAGCGTCGAGTGCGGCTACCTGTTCGTCTTCATCGGCGCCGAGCCGCGCACCGACTGGCTCGGCGGCGCCGTCGCGCGCGACGAGAAGGGCTTCGTCTACACGGGCCCGGATCTGCTCGCAAATGGCACCCGTCCGGCGGGATGGGATCGGGACCGGGATCCGTTCTACCTGGAGTGCAGTGTTCCCGGCATCTTCGCCGCCGGCGACGTCCGGGCCAACTCGGTGAAACGGGTGGCCTCGGCGGTCGGCGAGGGCGCGATGGCCGTCACGCTGGTCCATCGTTACCTGGAGGCACAGTAAAATGACCGACATCGACGCGGTTGAGGAGATCGAGCTCGAGCCCTGTGAACCAGGCAAGCTCACCCCCGCCGAGCTCCGGACCCTGTTCCTGTTCGAGAAGCTGACCGACGAGCAGCTCACCTGGATCGCCGAGCACGGCTGCACCCAGCACGTCGCCGCCGGGCAACTGGTGCTGCGCGAGGGCGAGCCCGCCGAGAGCTTCTTCATGCTGCTCAGCGGCACCATCGCGATCACCCGCCGGGTCGGCCAGGACGACGTGCAGACCGTCCGTACGGAGCAGCGCGGCGTGTACATGGGCGCCACCCAGGCGTACATCCGCGATGAGGGCGTCGAGCACAGGTATATGGCCTCGATGCGCGCCCTCGACGACTCCGACTTCTTCGTGCTCAGCTCCCAGGACTTCGGCTGGATGATGCGCGAGTGGTTCCCGATGGCGATCCACCTGCTGGAGGGCCTCACCCTGGGCATGCGCAACACCCAGGCGGCGATCTCCGAGCGGCAGCGGCTGGTCGCGCTCGGCGCGCTGTCGGCGGGCCTCATGCACGAGCTGAACAATCCCGCCGCCGCCGCGTCCAGGGCCACCGGGGCGCTGCGCCAGCGGGTCGCCGGCATGCGGCACAAGCTGGGCATGCTGGCCGCGGGCAAGGTCGCGCCGGAGCGCCTCGACGCGCTGGTCGAGCTCCAGGAGGGCGTCATCGAGCGGGCCGCCAAGGCGCCCGCGCTCACCGCCATGCAGGCCGCCGACCGGGAGGACGAGCTCGGCGACTGGATGGAGGAGCACCAGGTCACCGGCGGCTGGGACCTGGCGCCGGTCTTCGCCCAGGGCGGCCTCGACATCGACTGCCTGGAGGAGATCAAGACCAAGGTCGTCGAGCCCGGCCTGCTCGACCAGGCGATCCACTGGATCGGGTACGCCCTGGAGACCGAGCAGCTGATGAGCGACATCGAGGACGCCACCGGCCGGGTCTCCTCGCTGGTCGCCTCGGCGAAGCAGTATTCGCAGCTGGACCGGGCCGCGCACCAGTGGATCGACGTGCACACCGGCCTGGACAGCACCCTGGTCATGCTGGGCCACAAGATCGGCGAGGGCGTCAAGGTGGTCAAGGACTACGACCGCAGCCTGCCGCAGGTGCCCGCGCACCCGGCGGAGCTGAACCAGGTGTGGACCAACATCATCGACAACGCGGTGCAGGCCATGCACGGCGCCGGCACGCTGACGATCAAGACGTACCGGCAGGAGGACCACGTCGTCGTGTCGATCGGCGACACCGGGCCGGGCGTGCCCGAGGAGCTGCGCAAGCGGGTCTTCGAGCCGTTCTTCACCACGAAGGCCCCGGGCGAGGGCACCGGGCTGGGCCTGGACATCTCGTACCGGATCGTGGTCAACGGGCACGGCGGCGACATCGTGCTGCGGTCCGAGCCGGGCGACACCCGGTTCCTGGTGAGCCTCCCGCTGGCCGAGCAGGCCTCCCGCTAAATCCGTCAGGTCTTGAGCAGCCCGCGGACGTACGCCGCCTGGCCCACGTGCTGGGTGTCGTCGTTCAGGATGCTCACCAGGCGCACGCCCAGCGTGACCGGCGGATCCCAGGCCTCGTCCACGACCCGGTCCAGGTCGCCGGGCGTGCGGGCGGCGAGATAGGCCCGGGTGCGCTCGTGCACCGCCTGGTAGTAGTCCACCAGCACCCCGGCGCTCGCCGGGCGGACGGCCAGGACCTGCGCGGCCGTGTGGCCGTACCCGTTGTCTTCGGGGTCGGGCTTCAGGCCGAAGTGCCGGGCGTGGTCGCCGGCCAGGTATACCTGCTCCTGGCCGGTCAACTCCGCGACGTACCCGTCCTGGATCCGGGTGAGGTGCCACACCAGCCAGGCGACGGTGTTGGCGCCCTCGGCCGGCGGCGTGCCCAACTGCGCCGGGGTCAGGCCCCCGACCGCCGCCCGCACCAGGGCGGGCAGCCGGTCGAAGGCCTCGATCAGCAGTTCGTCGACGTTCACGGTGACGCGCTCCTTTGCTACTCCGTCGTGGTGCCGTTCTGCTCCGGAGCAACGTCCTGGTTCTGCTCCTGCTCCTGCTGGTCGGCCGGCCCCGTCTGCTCCGGCGCGTCGGCCGTGGGCTCGGTGGTCGGGTCCGCCGTCGGCTCCGCCGGTGCGTCGGTGGTCGGCTCGGCGGCCGGCTCCGTCGCGGGAGCTGTGGGCTCGCCGGTCGGCTCCGTCGTCGGCTCCCCGGAGGGCGCCGGCGTGCTCTCCGTCGACGGTGTCACCGCGGGCTTCTCCGCGGAGTCATCGCCGAGAATGCTGCTCACCGTGCTCTTGCCGGACGATGAGCCTCCCACGGCCGACGCCACGGTCTCACCCGCGAGCAGCTCGAACATGGTCAGTGAGCCCATGGCGAGCACGAACAGTGCCGTCGCGGCAACGCCGATCCGGCCCCAGCGGATGTCCCTGCGGGGTGGCACGGTGTGCGACGGCTTCTCCTCCTCGGTGGCGGCGGCAACCGCGGGAGTGCCCACGGCGGCAGGAACCTTGACGAACGTGGGCGCGATGGCGCCGAGACGCTTGGCGCCCCGATGCAGCGATCTCTGGTAGAGCTCCGTTCCCAACGAGCCGACGACACTGGCGACAGCGGCACCGGCAAGCGTGCCGGCGACTCCCAGGAAAGAGCCGATGACTGCTGCGGTGACTGCCGCGAGCGTGCCCGCGATGATTTTCGTGACCTCGATGCCGGACCAGATGCGGTCCGGTGTGTGCTCGCTCATGTCCTCCTCGCATCGAACGTCTTGTTTGGCGGGCAAAGCCTCAATGTTCACCCGTGCGGTCTCCGCTAAACCAACCCTTCTCGGCGAACACCTCACGCAGTGGCCGGATGATCACGCCCTGCTCGTCGGCGAGGCGCCGTCTGGCCAGCTTGCGGGTGCGCAGGATGCCGATCAGGCCGATGGCGCCGATCGCATATTGCACCGACATCGCGACCTTGAAGTCCACGATGTCGTAAGTGGCCTGTCCGCCGGTGCGCGCGTCCAGGATCAGGCCGACGAGCAGGATCGTCACCAGCGACGCGACGAAACCGCCGACGTTGACGATGCCGGTCGCGGTGCCGAGCCGGCTCGGCGGGTTGAACGTCCGGGCGAACTCGAACCCGATCATCGACCCCGGCCCGCCGAGGCCGAGCGCGAGCACCAGCACCACCAGCACGGCCAGCGGCGCCCGCCCCGGCCAGGCGATGACCAGCCCCCAGCCCAGCGCGTTGGCGCCGATCACGCCGAGCACCAGCCAGGAGCGGCGCAACGGATGCCGCTGCACCAGCACGCCGACCAGCGGCCCGGCGGTCATGCCGGTCAGCACGAACAGGGTCAGCAGCGCGCTCGCCGTGCCCCGGGACACCCCCTCGCCGGCCAGCAGGAACGGATAACCCCAGACCAGGGCGAACACCGTGCCGGGAAACTGGGCGGTGAAGTGCGTCCACAACCCGAGCCGGGTGCCGGGATGCCGCCACGCGCCGGCCAGGTCGCTGCCCAGCTGCCGGAGCGTGACGGCCTCGCCCGAGTTGACCCGCCGCTGCGGGGTGTCATGCAGCGCCACCAGCGCGACGACCGCCACGAAAACCCCGGCGGCGGACGCCGAGACGAAGGCGGTGCTCCAGCCAGGACCGGCCAGCAGAGCAGCCAACGGTACGGCGCTGAGCACCTGCCCGAGCTGCCCGACAAGGCCGGTGAGCTGGGTGACCACGGGCACCCGCCGGGCGGGAAACCACTGCGGCACGATGCGCAGCACACTGATGAAGGTCATCGCGTCGCCGGCGCCGACCAGCACCCGGGCGAGAACCGCACCGGTGATCCCATCGGAGAACGCCATCAGCGCCTGCCCGGCCGCCATGATCAGGGCGCCGCCGACCACGAGCCGCATCGACCCGAACCGGTCAAGCAGCAGCCCGACCGGAACCTGCAGGCTGGCATAGACCAGCAGCTGCAGAACGGCGAAGGAGGCAAGGGCGCCGGCCCCGATATCGAACCGGACCTGAGCGTCCAGCCCGGCGACGCCGAGGGAGGTGCGATGCAGAACCGCGACCACGTACGCCGACAGCCCTACGGCCCACACTGCCCAGGCCCGGGCACCGCCCAGCATGACGTCAACTCCATCCGATCGCGTACCACCACCCTGTCCCCCATGGCGCCCGCACGACAACGACCCGGGTCACAAGCGGGGCGTGTGGCCCGTCACCCGGGCTATCCACAGGCCGAAGTTTCTGCCCGCCTGGGTTGTCCACAGCCCTGAATTTCGCGGCGTCGCCGATTCTGCTCGCGTGGGTTATCCACAGCCCCGAATCCGCGGCGCCGCCGATTCTGCGAAGTTGGACGCATGCAGCTTCCGGGCCCGGATGCGGGCGAGTTCGAGTGGGCGTGCTTCGAGCAGAGCGGCGTCCTGACGACCGAACAGGCGGACGAGTTCCTCGGGCGGGGGACGGTCCGCGGGCACCTGAAACTCGGCCGATGGCGACGGATCTGCCCCGGAGTCCTGCTGACCGGCAACGGCGAGCTCACGCCGCAGCAGCAGCTCTGGGTCGCGGTGCTGGTGGGCGGAAGAGCGGCGATGCTGGCCGGAGCGGCGGCGGTGTCGGCGGGAGGCGTCAGCGGCATAGCTGGCGGCCACATCCCGGTGCTGATCCCGGCGGCCCGGTGCGCAAGCAAGCGAGTGTCGCGGCTACCGCCGGACATGCCCGCCGTACGGGTGCACCGCACCTCCGTGCTGCCCCCGGAGCACTACCAGGCAGGCAGGCCGCCACGGACGACGATGGCCCGGTCCGTGGTCGACGCGGCAGCGTGGGCGCCGTCGGAGCGCGCGGCGCAGCTGATGCTCGCCGCGGCCTGCCAGCAACGACGGGTCACGCCGGAAGAGCTCCTCGCTGTGCTGTCGGTGCTGACCCGGGTGCGGCGCCGGGCATTCCTCCGAAGCACCCTGACCGACCTCGAGGGAGGAGCATCGGCGCTGTCGGAGATCGACTTGCTGGGCCTGTGCAGGCGCTTCCACCTGCCGGCGCCGGACCTGCAACAACGCCGCCGGGACGCGGACGGCCGCCTCCGCTACCTGGATGCGTATTGGCGAGAGTGGCGGCTGCACGTCGAGGTGGACGGTGCGCACCACATGGAGGTGGCGGCGTGGTCTCTCGACATGCTGCGCCAGAACAAGATCTGGATCGCGGGCGATCGCATCCTCCGGTTCCCGGCCTGGCTGCTGCGAACCAACCCCGGCGAGGTCGCAGCCCAGCTCCAGGGCGCCCTCAAACCCCGCTGACCTACGCGCGCACGCGCCGCCCGGCAGATCTTGAGGCGTTGCGGCAAGGAGGAGCTGACCCGTCCGCTTCAAGGTCCAGTGTGTGCGGGGGTGGCCGGGTGGTGTCGGTGTCGGATCTTGTGATGTTGCGGCGCGGGAGACCCTTCTGCAAGGTGCCCCCTGCCGTGGGCGCCATGCCGGATATTTCGGGCAGAAATGCCCCGGCTGAGTCTCCTGCCGCTCGGCGTTGGCCGTTGGTGTGTCGCGGCGACGCGGAGCCGACCGTGCCGCCACAAGGTCCGTGCCGGGTCACCGACCCAAGTTGACATTGATGCGTACGGGCGCCGAGGAGCTGACCGTGCCGCCTCAAGATCCGCGACGGCTTGCCGACCCTGAATCGACGTTGTTGCGTACGGGCGCCGAGCGGACCGTGCCGCCTCAAGATCCGTGCCGGGTTGGCGACCCTGAATCGACATTGTTGCGTGTGGGTGCGGAGCGGACCGTGCCGCCACAAGGTCCACCCCGGGTCTGAGCGGGCCTGCAGAGCGCGCTCGGGTGAGCCGTGAGTGGACGGGCCCGCGCTCGCTCAGCGCCAGGCCGACGGTGCGCGGTGGCGGTGTGGAACTGGCGCTTGCCCTGATCACTGCCGGATCCTCGCCGGCTTGCCGACCCCGATTCGACGTTGTTGCGTGTGGGTGCGGTGCGGGCCGTGCTGCCTCAAGGTCCGCGACGGCTTGCCGACCCCGATTCGACGTTGTTGCGTGTGGGTGCGGTGCGGGCCGTGCTGCCTCAAGATCCGCGACGGCTTGCCGACCCCGATTCGACGTTGTTGCGTGTGGGTTCGGAGCGGACCGTGCCGCCTCAAGATCCGCGACGGCTTGCCGACCCTGAATCGACGTTGTTGCGTGTGGGTGCCGTGCGGACCGCGCCGCGACAAGATCCGGCTGCGGGCGCGATTGCGATCAACTGGTGACCCAGTCGCGCGGGAGCCTTCGGGAGCGTCCGCTTCAAGATCTACGGTGTGCTGGTGCGACCGGGGCGACGTGCGGGTTCGCACCCGGTGGCGGCTGCAGCAATCGGGTAGGCCGCCCGCGCGGTGCGGGCGGCGGCGCGTTAGGGAGCCGGCGCGAGGTGAGTGGTGAGCCAACCGACCGTCTCGCGGAGGTATTCCGCTCGCGAGGCGCGATGTTGCAACTCGTGGCCCTCGTCCGGAAAGAGCAGATACCTGTGCGGAACCCCCCGCGCCGCCAGCGCCGCCACCACCTGCTCCGCCTCGATCACCGGGACGTTGCTGTCGTTTTCCCCGTGCACGATCATCAGTGGCGCCGTGAGGTTGGTGATGTGGGTTATCGGGGACAGGTCGCGGAGCAGGTCCGCGTCTGTCGCCGGGTCGCCGTATTTCGACACCGCCGCCGCCGCGATCCAGGGCTCCGTGTGCTCGTAGAACGTCGCGAAGTTGGACATGCCGCACACGTCGATCCCGACGGCGAACATCGACGGGTATGTCGTCAGCGCCGCCAGCGTCAGGTAGCCGCCGTACGAGCGGCCCATGCAGCCCACCCGCGCCGGATCGGCCACGCCCGAGGCCACCAGGTATGACACGCAGGCTGCCACGTCCGCGATGGCCGCGTAGCGCAGGGCGCCGTTGTCCGCGTTGACGAAGCTGCGGCCGAAGCCCGACGAGCCCCGGACGTTGGGGGCGAAGACCGCGATGCCCCGGTCCACCAGCGACTGGAACAGCGGGCCGTGCCCCGGCCGTTCCTGCGCCTCCGGGCCGCCGTGCAGCCACAGCACCGTCGGGTGCGGGCCGGTGGTGGCCGGCTCGAAGAGCCAGCCGCTGATTGCCAGGCCGTCGTGGGAGGCGAAGCGGTGCAGCACCGGGCGGACCGCGTTCGGCTCGGGTTGCTCGACCGCGACCGGGTGCAGGTCGCCGTCGTACGTCCACACGCCGTGCGGCTGGCCCGGGCCCTCGGCGGTGAAGGCCAGCGTGCTGCCGTCGAAGCACCAGGACACGCCCGACACGACGGGGCCGGGCAGGTCGATCGTTGTCGAGTCGCCGCGGGCCAGCACCGTCAGTTCCGACTCGCCGCCGCGGACGTTCCAGAGCACCGCGATCGACGTGCCGTCCGCGGTCAGTGCGAACGACTCGACCTCGGCGGTCTCCGACGACGCCAGGACCTCGGCCTTTCCGTCGGCCACCCGGATCAGCACCGGCAGCTCGCCGGCGTCGCTGCGGGCGTACACCGCGCCGTCCGGGCCGAAGCAGGCCTGCTCGCCGCTGGTCACGTACTCGTCGATGCCGGTCGCCAGATCGCGCACCGCGAGGTAGCGGCTGCCGCGCGGGCCGTGGCGCAGCAGTGCCCGGCCGCGGTCCGGGGCGACGTCGAACAGCGCGACCAACTCGCCGGTGGTGATCGTCTCCCGGGTGCCGTGCTCGGCGTCCACCAGCAGGGTGGTTTCCAGGTTTTCGGTGACCGCGAGCAGCGGGCGGCCGGGCAGCCAGCGCACGTTGTCCGCGCTGTCCGCACCGAAGCCCGCCACCTGGTGCAGCGCCGAGCCGTCCGGGCGGACCAGCCACACTTCGGTGCGGGGCGCGCCGCCGGGGGCCAGCACGCAGGCGAGCCAGCCGCCGCCGGTGGACCAGTGCACCGAGACGACGGGGTGTTCACCCGTGTCGACCAGGAAGGTCAGCTCGCTGCCGACCGGCTGCACCCAGACCTTGGGCGAGCCGCTGCGGTCGGAGACGTACGCCGCGTGCCGGCCGTCGGGCGACAGCGCCCCGGACCAGCTGCCGGACACTTCCGAGGCGAGCGGCACCCACCTCATGGGCAGCACGGTGACGTCGACACGGCTGAGCTGACCGGTCATCTAGATCCCCTTGTCTTGCAGCCACATCTCTAGCAGCGCGAGTTGCCACAACTGGTTCGCGCCGAGGGTTGTTCGAGCAGTGTTCGGGTCGGCCAGTAGCACGTCAATGTATTCCTGCCGGAACAGCCCGCGGGCCCGCGCCGCCGGTGCGTGCAGCGCGTCGCGGACCAGCTCCAGCATCGGTCCTTCGAGGTGCCGGATCCCGGGAACCGGGAAGTAGCCCTTGCTCCGGTCGATCACCTCGTCCGGCACCATGCCGCGGGCCGCGTCCTTGAGGACGCCCTTGCCGCCCTGCGCCAGTTTCAGCTCGGGTGGGCAGGCCGCCGCGAGCTCCACCAGCTCGTGATCGAGGAACGGTACCCGCGCCTCCAGTCCCCATGCCATCGTCATGTTGTCGACCCGCTTGACCGGATCGTCGACGAGCATGACCTGCGAGTCCAGCCGCAACGCCGCGTCGACGCTGGTCGTCGCGCCAGGCCGGGCGAAGCTCGCCGCGACGAAGTCGCGGCTGACGTCGTGGTCCAGCAGCCATTCCGGCGCGAGCTGGTGGGCCAGCTCACGGTACGGGCGGTCGAAGAACTCCCGGGCGTACGCGTCGACGGCCTGCTCGCGTGGCACGTCCGCCAGCGGCGGGTACCAGCTGTAGCCGGCCAGGATCTCGTCCGCGCCCTGCCCCGACTGCACCACCTTGACCTGCTGCGACACGTCCTCGCTGAGCAGGTTGAAGGCGATGCAGTCGTGGCTGACCATGGGTTCGCTCATGGCGGCGACCGTGCGCGCCACGGCGGGCAGGAAGCGGTCCTTACCGATCCGGATCTGGTGGTGGGTGGTGTCGAACTGCTTGGCGATGAGGTCGGAGTATGCGAACTCGTCGCCGCTCTCGCCGGCCGCCGACTCGAAGCCGATGCTGAACGTGGTCAGCCCGCGCTGCCCCTGCTCGGCCAGCAGCGCCACGATGTAGCTGGAGTCGAGCCCGCCGGAGAGCAGCACGCCGACCGGCACGTCGGCGACCATCCGCCGCTCGACCGCCGTCCGCAGCGACTCGTGGACGGCCTCGGCCCATTCGGCCCGCGTCTTGATCAGCGAGCGGGTGTGCGCCGGCTCCCAGTAGACGTGCGAGGTGGACGTACCGTCGGGCTCGATGATCCGGACCGTGGCCGGGGGCAGCTTGCGGATGCCGCTGATCATCGTGCGCGGCGCCGGCACCACGGAGTGGAACGTCATGTAGTGCTGCAGCGCCACCTTGTCGATCGAGGTGTCGACGTCGCCGGCCGCCAGCAGGGCCGGCAGGGTGGACGCGAAGCGCAGCCGGCCGGGGGTCTCGGCCAGGTACATCGGCTTGATGCCGAGCCGGTCGCGGGCCAGCATGACCCGGCCGGTGGCGTGCTCGGCGACGGCGAAGGCGAACATGCCCAGGAAGTGCTGGACGCAGTCGGCGCCCCAACGGTGGTACGCCTTGATGATCACCTCGGTGTCGGAGGTGGAGAAGAACGTGTAGCCGTGGCCGCGCAGCTCGTCGCGGAGCTGCCGGTAGTTGTAGATGCAGCCGTTGAAGACCAGGGTCAGGCCGAGCTGCTCGTCGGTCATCGGCTGAGCGCCGGTCTCGGAGAGGTCGATGATCTTGAGCCGGCGGTGGCCGAACGCGACGGTGCCGCGCTGCCAGACGCCTTCGCCGTCCGGCCCCCGGGATCGCAGGCACGGCAACATCCGCCTGATGGCGTCACCGTCCGCCGGCTGGCCGTCGTACCGCAGTTCGCCGCCGATTCCACACATGTTCTGTACCTCCTTGGGGGCAGTCAGCCGAGCAGCCAGGTGTCCTTCGAGCCGCCGCCCCGGGACGAGTTGACGATCATGCTGCCCGCGGGCGCGACCCGGGTCAGCGCGACCGGTGCGACCACCGAGGTCCGGCCGGTGAAGATGAACGCGCGCAGGTCGACGTGGCGCGGCGCGAGCTGGTGGCCGTCGAAGACCGGGTGGGTGGACAGGTCGACGACCTCCTGCGCCACCCAGCGGTGCGGCGCGGTGTTGATCTGCCGGCGGACCGCGGCCAGGTCCGCGGGCGAGGCGTGCGGGCCGATCACGACCCGGTCGCCGCCGTAGCCGTCGACCGGCTTGCAGACCAGCTCCTCGAGCCGGCCGAGCACCTGCGCCCGCTGCTCCGGCACCCCGCACAGGTACGTCGGCACGTCCGCCAGCAGCGGCTTCTCGCCCAGGTAGTACTCGATCAGCTTGGGCACGTACGCGTACACGGCCTTGTCGTCGCCGATGCCGTTGCCCAGCGCGTTGGCCAGCACGACGGTGTCGGCGTGCAGGGCGGTGACCAGGCTCGGGCCCAGCGGCATCCCGTCCGCGCCGGGCGAGTGCACCAGGCTGTCCTCGCCCATCCGCAGGTAGATCACGTCGACCGGGTGCTTGCGGCCGTTGCGGACCCGGTGCACCCGCCCCCCGTCGACCAGCAGTTCGGCGCTGCGGACCAGGGGGACGCCCATCTCCTCGGCGAGCATCTGGTGCTCGAACCAGGCGGAGTCTTCCGGGCCCTGGCTGAGCACGACCACCGCCGGGTCGTCGCCCGCCGCCGGGCCGGCCGCGTCGAGCAGAGCGCGCAGCAGCAGCCGCGGGGTCTCCTCGATGCTGAGCAGGTCGTCGGGGCGGGGCAGTTCCGGCAGCACGCTCTCGGTGAGCCGGCGGTTCTGCATCGCGTACCCGATGCCGGAGGGCACCCGCAGGTTGTCCTCCAGCACGCACCAGTTGCCCTCGCCGTCGCGGACCAGGTCGACCCCGGCCACCTGGGCACGCACTCCCGGGCGGCTGACCAGGGCGCCGCTGGGGCGCAGCTCCGGGGAGCCGTCGATGACCCAGCCCGGCATGATGCCGTCCTTGACCACGGTCCGGTCGGTGTAGACGTCGTTGACGAAGGCGTCCAGGGCACGGACCCGCTGGATCAGGCCGCTCCGCAGGTCCCGCCAGTCGGCGGCCGGGACCAGGCGGGGCACCAGGTCGAACGGGAAGAGCCGGGTCGCGACCTCGCCGGCCGTGCTGAAGGTGACCCCGCGGGCGCGCTGCTCGTCGTCCCTGGCGTCCTCGCGGCGGCGCAGCCCGGCGGGGCCGAGCGCGCCGAGCACGGCGACGATCCCCTGGTACGCCGGCACGACGTCGCCGTGCGGGAACGCCTCGTCACCGGCCGCCGCGTACGGGATGAACCCGGCCGGCACGGTCCGCCCGCCCGGTCCGATGCCGGTCGCGCCGCCCCGGGTGTCGGCGATGACCAGGTCGACCACGTCGGAGATGCGGCCGCGGCGGGTCATCGCCCGGCGCTGGCGGGCCGCGGAGCTGCCCCGGCTGAGCGCCTGCACGGACAGGTCGAAGACCTGCTCCCAGTCGCCGAGCTCCTCGAGCTGCGGTCGTAGGTCGGCGATGAGCCGTTCGACGGCGACCGCGGCGGGCACCGGCACCGGGGAGCGGGGCAGGTCGAGCAGGTCGCCCTCGAGGCCGGACCGGGCGGCCCGCCACATCGCGGCGCGGTGCAGCGGCGGCCGGGTCGCCGTGATCGGAATGCCCGCGCGGTAGTCCTGCCGGGCGCGCAGCACGAGCCCGCGGAACAGGCCGGCCAGCAGCACCACGGTGTCCGCGTCGGGGCTGGAGTCGGTGACCCGCAGCTCGACGGTCGGCAGGTGCGCCGAGGGCCGGACGTCGAAGTAGACCATCTTGGGGTCGGTGATCGTGCCGGAGGCGATCAGGTCGGCGACCAGCGCGTCGTGGTCGGCGGCCGAGGTGACCGTGCCGCTGTCGCCGCTGGTCGGCCAGCGCAGCCAGACCAGCGAGCGGACGCTGGCGTAGCCGCTGTCCTCACCCATCCAGTACGGGGAGCTGGCGGAGAGCCCCAGCAGCACGGGCAGCGCCGGGGCGACCCGCTGGGCGATCGACACGGCCTCGTCGCGGTCGGGGACGCCGACGTGCACCTGGGCGCCGCAGATGAGCTGCTCGCGGGCGAGCATCTGATACTCGTCGAGCATCCGCCGATACCGCGAGGTCGGGGTGACCGGCAGGGAGTCGAGGTCCACCAGCGGGACCGTGCCCGCGGCGACCAGGCCGAGCCCGAGCGACTCGGCGACGCCGATGGCCTGGCGGCGCAACGAGACGATCCCGTCCCGCAGCTCGTCCAGGGTGCCGGCCACCGGGGTGTTCGTCTCCACCACCGAGCGGTGCAGCTCGGCCGAGAAGTGCGCCTCGTCGAGCAGGTCGAGCACCTGCGGCGCCCGGGGCACGAGCTCCCTGGTCTTGAGGTCGACGACGTGCAGCTCCTCCTCGACGCCGAGGGTGAGCTCGGTGCCGGTGGTGCCGTTTGCCTCCTTCACGTCGTCGTCCTCCGAGACCCTGAGTGACTCCGTCATGCCTGAAACCGCCTATGTCGTCGTCCGTTGCCCGGAGCCTTGCCAGCGCATGTACCCAACGTGTGACGTGCCCATTTCCGGCACCTACCAAGCATGACGATCATGACGCCGGCGCGCCGGCGGTCCCGCCGGCTCGCCGTCGGCCCCCGCCGGGTCGTGCGCGATCGTGCTCACGGCTGCGCGAAAAACCGGTTCAGCGAGCCCGAATACGCCAAAGCATGTGCAATTACTCACCAGTGCTATGGCCGCCGGTGGCGGGGCACCTACTCTCCGGACACCATTAACGAAGGTTCGAGCACAGGCGTTCGATGACGCATCACCTTCCGGGAGGCAGTCGTGACAATGGCCGGCGAGAAGTATGTCTACGATTTTGCGGAAGGGCACCGGGAGCTCAAGGAGCTGCTCGGCGGTAAAGGGGCGAACCTCGCCGAGATGACCCGCCTGGGCCTGCCGGTGCCGGCCGGATTCACCGTCACCACCCGGGCCTGCCAGGCCTACCTGGCGACCGGCAGCAACCCCGCCGGGCTGGCCGAGGAGATCGACGAGCATCTCGCCGCACTGGAGTCGACGATGGGTCGGCGGCTCGGCGACCCGGCTGATCCACTGCTGGTCTCGGTGCGTTCCGGGGCGGCCTTCTCCATGCCCGGCATGATGGAGACAGTGCTCAACGTCGGGCTCAACGACGCCAGCGTGGTGGGGCTCGCCGCGCAGGCCGGCGGCAACGACCGGTTCGCCTGGGACTCCTACCGGCGGCTCATCCAGATGTTCGGCAAAACCGTCTGCGACGTACCCGGTGAGGAATTCTCGGCGGCCCTGGACGAGGCCAAGAACGCGCGCGGCGCGACCGATGATCTGCACCTGGACGCCGCGGATCTCCGCGCTCTGGTAGATCGATACAAGCACATTTTCGCCAAGCACACCGGATACGACTTTCCACAGGATCCGCGCGAGCAGATGTCATTGGCGATGGCCGCGGTCTTCCGCTCTTGGAATGCGGAACGGGCCGTTCTCTACCGCCGCCAGGAACGCATTCCGACGGATCTCGGCACGGCGGTGAACGTCGTGGCGATGGTCTTCGGCAACCTCGGCGCCGACTCCGGCACCGGTGTGGCGTTCACCCGCGACCCGGCCAGCGGCGCCCAGGGCATCTACGGCGACTACCTGGCCAACGCCCAGGGTGAGGACGTCGTGGCCGGCATCCGCAACACGATCCCGCTGCAGGAACTGGCGACGCTCGACCCCCGCTCGTACGAGCAGTTGCTGGGGATCATGGCCAAGCTGGAGGGCCACTACCGCGACCTGTGTGACATCGAGTTCACCATCGAGCGCGGCAAGCTGTGGATGCTGCAGACCCGGGTCGGCAAACGTACCGCCGGCGCCGCCTTCCGGATCGCCGCGCAGCTGGTCAACGAGGGTTCGATCGGTCTCGACGAGGCGCTGCGCCGGGTCTCCGGCGCGCAGCTCGCCCAGCTGATGTTCCCCCGCTTCGACCTCGGCGCCGACCCGATCGCGCTGACCAAGGGCATCGGCGCGTCGCCGGGCGCGGCGGTCGGCAAGGCGGTGTTCAGCGCCGAGCGGGCCGTCGAGCTGGCCGCGGCCGGCGAGCAGGTCATCCTGGTGCGCCGGGAGACCAACCCGGAGGACCTGTCGGGCATGATCGCCGCCCAGGGCATCCTCACCGCGCGGGGCGGCAAGACGAGCCACGCGGCGGTGGTGGCCCGGGGCATGGGACGGACCTGCGTCTGCGGCGCCGACTCGCTGGAGATCGCGGCGGACCGCTTCACCGTCGCCGGCCGGACGGTCGCCGAGGGTGACGTCATCTCGGTGGACGGCACCACGGGTTGTGTCTACCTGGGCTCGGTGCCGGTTCGCCCGTCCGAGGTCGTGCACTACTTCGAGGGCACGCTGACTCCCGCCGAGGCCGGGGATCCGCTGGTCGAGGCCGTACACAAGATCATGTCGCATGCCGACGACACCCGGGCCCTGGCCGTGCGCACCAACGCCGACACCGCCGACGACGCGGCCAGGGCGCGGCGCTTCGGCGCCGAGGGCATCGGCCTGTGCCGCACCGAGCACATGTTCCTCGGCGACCGGCGTGAGCTGGTCGAGCGCCTGATCCTGGCGGCGACGCCGACCGAGCGCGCGGACGCCCTGGCGGCGCTGCTGCCGCTGCAGCGCGCGGACTTCGTCGACCTGTTCCGGGCGATGGACGGGCTGCCGGTGACCGTGCGCCTCATCGACCCGCCGCTGCACGAGTTCCTGCCGTCGCTGGAGGAGCTGGCGGTCAACGTGGCGGTGGCCCGCGAGCGCGGCGAGGAGCACGCGGAGGACGCCGTGCTGCTCGACGCCGTACGGCGGATGCACGAGCAGAACCCGATGCTCGGCCTGCGCGGCGTACGGCTGGGCCTGGTCATTCCCGGCCTGTTCGCGATGCAGGTCCGGGCGATCACCGAGGCCGCCGTGCAGCTGGCCGGCGAGGGTCTCGACCCGCACCCGGAGATCATGGTGCCGCTGGTCGGCGCCGTGCAGGAGCTGGAGACGGTCCGCCGGGAATGCGAGCAGATCGTGGCCGAGGTCGTCGCCGGCAGCGGCGTCGAGGTGCTGATCGGCACGATGATCGAGGTGCCGCGGGCGGCGCTGACCGCCGGGCAGATCGCCGAGGCCGCCGACTTCTTCTCCTTCGGCACCAACGACCTGACCCAGATGGGCTGGGGATTCTCCCGCGACGACGTCGAGGGCGCGTTCTTCTGGCGCTACCTGGAGCTGGGCATCTTCGGCATCTCGCCGTTCGAGTCGATCGACCGCGACGGCGTCGGCCGGCTCATCCGGATCGCGGCCGAGGAGGGCCGGGCCGTGCGCCCGGGCCTCAAGCTGGGCGTCTGCGGCGAGCACGGCGGTGACCCCGAGTCGGTGCACTTCTTCCACGAGGTCGGCCTGGACTACGTCTCCTGCTCGCCGTTCCGGGTGCCGGTCGCCCGGCTGGAAGCGGGCCGGGCGGCGATCACCGCGGGGGACTCCGACAGTCGCTGATGGGCGGTAGGCTCCCGGGCCGTGCGACACGCGATCATCATCGGCAACACGGACGGCATCGGGCTGGCGTTGACCCGGCGACTGCTCGGCGACGGCTGGGCGGTCACCGGGCTGTCCCGGCGCGCCGCCGGCCTCGAGCATGACCGGTACGTGCATGTGGCGGCCGACGTCACAGCCGCCGGCTACCCGACGGAGCTGGAGCGGGCCTACGCCGCCGCCGGCCGGATCGACCTCTGCGTCTACGCCGCCGGCATCGGCGAGCTGCTCGACCTCGACGACCTCGCGGCGCAGACCCGGGCCATCGAGGTCAACCTGCTCGGCGTCGCGCGTACGGTCGAGGTGGTCGTGCCGCGGATGCTGGCGGCCGGCGGCGGGCATCTGGTCGGCCTCTCCAGCCTCGCCGACGCGCTGATCTCGCCGGAGGCGCCCGGCTATGCGGCGTCGAAGGCCGGCATGTCCTCGTTCCTGATCGCGCTGGGCGCCGTGCTGCGCCCGCGCGGCGTGGCGGTCAGCACCGTGCGGTTCGGCTTCGTCGACACCAAGATGGCCAAGGGAGCGGTCAGGCCCATGATGATCACCGTGGACCGGGCGGTCGACGTGCTGATCCGCTGCGTGCGGACCCGGCAGGCGGTGGTGTCGTATCCGCGCCGAATGGCCCTGCTGGCCGCCGTGCTGCGGCCGGTCTCCCGGTTTCAGGCCCGGTCGAGAGGGCGCTGAGAGTATTCTCCCGGATCACGCTATGTAACAATCTGTTCACTGGACTTCGTTATGGTGGCCGAAATACCCCAATTGCGAGTTTATTCGCAAGAGATCCGGGAAGGGGCCACCACGCCGATGCGCACGCTGCTGCGGCACGACGTACCCGCCTCCATCGTCGTCTTCCTCATCGCCATCCCGCTGTCGCTCGGGATCGCCGCCGCCTCGGGCGCCCCGCTGCTCGCCGGCCTCGTCGCCGCGGTGGTCGGCGGCATCGTGGCGGGCACGCTCAGCGGGTCACCGTTACAGGTCAGCGGCCCGGCCGCCGGCCTGACGGTGATCGTCGCGGAGGCCGTCACCCAGCTGGGCTGGGCACAGACCGCGGCCGTCGTGGCGATGGCCGGCCTGGTGCAGATCGCGCTCGGCGTCTCCCGGCTGGGCCGGGCGGCGCTCGCGCTCTCCCCGGCCGTGGTGCACGGCATGCTGGCGGGGATCGGCATCGTGATCGCGCTCAGCCAGGTGCACATCGTGCTCGGCGGTGATCCGCAGAGCGCCGCCTGGCGAAACCTGCGCGACCTGCCCGCCCAGATCGCCGGCAACCACGGCGTCTCGCTCGGGATCGGCGTGCTGACCATCGCGATCCTGCTGCTCTGGACCCGGTACGTGAAGATCTCACTGCTGCCCGGCGCCCTGGTCGCGGTCGCCGTGGCCACCGCGACCGCCGCGCTGACCGGGATGCGCATCGACCGGGTGGAACTGCCGGACCACCCGCTCGCCGAGCTGACCTTCCCGCGCTGGCCGGACGCGCCGCCGACGCAGATCGCCGGCATCGTGCTGACCATCGCCCTGGTCGCCAGCGTGGAGTCGCTGCTGTCCGCCGTCGCGGTCGACAAGCTGCACGACGGCAAGCGGGCCAACCTCAACCGCGAACTGCTCGCCCAGGGCGCCGCCAACACGGTGTCCGGCGCGCTCGGCGGGCTGCCGGTCACCGGCGTCATCGTGCGCGGCTCCACCAACGTCGCCGCCGGCGCCCGGACCCGGGCCTCGGCCGTGCTGCACGGCTGCTGGATCGCCGTCTGCGTGCTGTTCTTCGCCGGCGTGCTGGAACAGATCCCGCTCGCCGCGCTGGCGGCGGTGCTGGTCGTCGTCGGGCTCCGGCTGGTCAGCCTGGCCCAGATCAAGGCCTACGTCCGGCACCGGGAACTGCCGACCTACCTGGTCACCGCGCTCGGGGTCATCTGCACCGACCTGCTGACCGGGGTCGTGCTGGGCATGGCCACGGCGGTGCTGTTCATGCTGGCCCGGCTGGCCCGGTACGAGATCCACCGCTCCTCGCCGGCGCCCGGCCAATGGCTGGTGGTCATCACCGGCACGCTCGCCTTCATCGGCTCCGGCCGGGTGGCCCGCGAACTGGCCGAGGTGCCGCCCGGCGAGTCGGTCGAGCTGGAACTGCACCTGGACTACCTGGACCACGGCGCGTTCGAAACGATCCAGGACTGGCGGGACGCGTACCGGCGCGGCGGCGGCCGGGTGCACATCGAGGAGGTGCACGACAGCTGGTTCCACCGGGCCACCTTCGGCCGCCTCGGCGGGGCCCGCTCCCACCCCGGCCGGCTGCCCCGCTTCCTCGGCTCCTGGTCCCAGTGGATCTCGATGAACGAGCAGCGGCGCGACGCGATGGCCGCCGGCATCGACGAATTCGAACGCAGCGTCGCCCCGCTGGTCCGCCGGCACATGGCCGGCCTGGCCCGCGACGGCCAGCGACCGGAACAGCTCTTCATCACCTGCGCCGACTCCCGGCTGGTGCCCAACATGATCACCACCAGCGGCCCGGGCGACCTGTTCTGCCTACGCAACGTCGGCAACATCGTGCCGGTATGCGGCACGGGCGACTCCTCGGTCGGCGCAGGCATCGAATACGCGGTCGACGTGCTCGGCGTCACGACGATCACCGTGTGCGGGCACTCGGGCTGCGGGGCGGTCCGGGCGATGATGGCCGGCGCGGCGGGCTCCGGCTCGGTGCTGGGCTCCTGGCTCGGCTCGGCGGGAATCGTCCTGACCGGACGCGAGCACGAGGAGGAATGCATCACCGCGAACGTGGAGCAGCAACTGGCAAACCTGCGGACGTACCCAAGCGTGCGCCGCGCCGTCGAGGAGGGCCGGCTGGAGCTCAGCGGCCTCTACTTCGACCTGGCCGAGGCGCGAATGTACAACGTGGCCGGTGGGGTACGAAGCCCGGTCTCCGCATCGTGAGCCGCAACTTCGCGCCACACCTATCCACGGATTGAGGTCCGCATCGGCTCACCGCGTTGAGATCTTGGTGGCCAGCGGCCCTCCTGGAGTGTTGTTCGGGAGTGCCTCGTGTGCTGTCGGCAACGCCCGTCAGGGTGGCGCGCAGCTCCAACAGGGGAGGGCTGTGCAGCTCCGGTCTCCGGAGGGGTGCGGGATGGCGATTTAGTTGATTTCGGGTTCGGTCGACACCTGCGCGTATCAAGGTCCGCAGCA
>Ga0307515_10000479_pt1 | contig 95197 bp, 70 predicted proteins | sample 17_EM_MG_FD_194513 | JGI IMG/M metagenome (GOLD analysis project Ga0307515, IMG submission 194513) | Populus trichocarpa ectomycorrhiza microbial communities from riparian zone in the Pacific Northwest, United States - 17_EM | ecosystem: Host-associated > Plants > Roots > Unclassified | place...
ACCAGTTCGTCCTCAAGCACAGCTGAAAATATACAGGAAATAAAAAAAGCGATTTAATAAAAGATGATCCTTTATTAAATCGCTTATAAATGCCACTCGTTAAAGAGCTACTTTTTCAGTGCCCTCCAATTATTGCGGAGCTATTATTTAACACTGAAGAGCATGGTTGAAGACGGCTGGTCTATTTAAATAGCCGTATTACCATCGTCGATGACAAATTCTGCGCCTGTAGTAAAAGTAGATTCATCGGAGGCCAGATACAAAACGCCAGGAAATATACAAGTGATCGGTTTTTGCCGGTCTAATTTAGCAGGATAAAATTCCTGGTGATGAGGGGCCCTCCAAATTGCTGAATAGCACTTTCGGACAAACCTCCCAGGTAAACACCTGCAAACCCTAATGAGGTAATTAGGTCCTCAAGCGTCTGCCTGGCATGTAAATCATCAGCGGAAAAGAACAGTACCCGGTTTCCCCCGCCCTGTCGCGGATCCAGTGCGAGTAAGGTTGATTCAATGGTATTAAAGGCTTTTACAACTTTAGCGCCCGGAGCCAATTCTGCCACAAGCTGGCTGGATGTTTTGCCGCCCAGGTCAAGCGGTTTAAAATCGGGAAAAGTGGCCGCATTGGTAGTATCTATAAGGATCTGACCGCGCCATGAATTAATCTTGCTTAAAGCTTCTTTAACTTCTTTCCAGGGAATTGAAAACAAAATAATATCACACTGTAATACCTGTTCAAGCGATCCTGCTTTGGCCAACGGCCCGAGATTTTTAATTATATCATCAAGCCTCCCCCCTCCTGTCTTATTGCTTAAAATGATTTCATTTCCCATTTTCACTACATGCTTTGCGAAGGCTTTTGCTATTCTCCCCGCTCCTATTGTGCCAATTTTTTTCATATTCAATATATGTTTTGCTTTTAATAACTTCTGATAATAGTTTGCCCAGGTGCTGGTCTCGTCAGTCTTTGTGTTAACAGTTTTCTCAATCATACCTGCAATACTGGAAAGCGCCCGGCAGAATTGATCTGTCGCCTTTCACGAAACAGCTCTGTAAAGAAGTTTATTTTATTTAACGTTGAAGTTGCTTTTCCGGTTCTGTAGCAAGCAGCTGGCCTTCCCATAAAAGGCTTGTACCTACGTTGCCCATATGTCCTACCAGCATTTCGGCCAACACAGCAACGGTCTCCGTTCTTGCCCAGTCGCGCTGGAGTTCTGACCCAAACACAGTCCAGGTAATAGGTACCGCGCCGGCCTGAACCATACGCGTTATGGCCATTTCATGTGCTTCAAGGCTAACACCGCCAGATGCATCTGTAACAATATAAACTTCATAACCTTCGCCAAGGGCCTGAATAACCGGCATAGCTAAACATATCTCTGTCCAGAGCGCAGCCATGACAATCTTTTTTTTGCCGATTTTTTTCACCCAGTCAATCACATTGTCGTCCTGCCAGGTATTGATAAATGTCCGGTCGATAGGTTTTTGGTCAGGGAATACTTCTTGTAATTGCTTAAGGAGAAACCCGCCCCTTGACTCCAGAACAGTGGTTAACAAGGTTGGCACGCCAAAGGCTTTTGCACTTTTAGCAAGGCCAACAACATTGTTAATAATTGTCTGGGTATCGTGGCTTCTTAATCCCGCGAACTGAAATGGCTGATGATCGATCAGTATCAGTGCGCAGTTATCAGGGGTTAACAGGGCTCCAAGGCCGGCTTTTGTTTGATTTGGTGTTTCCATTTTTTAATAGTTCGATGTTTGCGTTTTCTAATGTTATAAAAGAATACACAAACCTACCAGCATCAAGAAACAGGAAGTTGTCTAAAAAGCGGAAAAACTTATACATTTTATCTCTCTTTGCTAAGATGGCAAAAACGTAGCATTGAAAGAATCTTGGCTGCCCGGGGTATTCCTGAAACAGATTTCAGACGGGACGGATATACAGGTGGTACAATATGCTATTTTTAACAAAGTCGCTGACCGTATGTATTGCCGGTCAGCAACTTGTTTTTTATTACTTAACGTATACCCTGATCTCTCCTAAAACGGCATATTGCTGCGGTCCGGAAACGGCTACAAATTTGAAAAATCTGGCATTCTTAAGCACGGACAGGCTAAATACCTGTTCGTTATTGCTAAACCTATCAAAATTAAATAAGCCCTGGTCTACCCATGTAACATTATCGGCACTGGTCAATATCTGTATCTTATCCGGCGCTCTGTCATCATCTGTCATTCGCCAGATCCCGACTTTACTGATTGTTCTTTGGCCTCCCATATCAATGGTACAAAAGTGGGGATAATGAGATTCCCAGGCATGTGTATGCCAACGCGTACCAGGATCGCCATCTATAAAATTAATCACCTGGTTCTCATCTCCGGGGTGCTGGGATGAAAATGCTATAATTTTCCACTCTTTTTTATTCAGGAACAATATTTCGTTGGTTTTATATGGCGTATAAAAGTCATCGATCGCCAGCGAGTCTGGTGAATAAACAGTCCTGTACCGGAAAGGAGTCCCCACTTTATAATCATCAATATCCGTTTGGGGCAACACAGTAGAAAATCGCTTTGTTTTTAATTGCCCCTGTTTATTCGTATACTCAATTTCTGTGGCAATTGCCCTGTTTGCTATGTCGGCAGCTTCCCAGGTTACTGACAGCTTATCCGAAACCGTTAATAGCGCTTCCCTCAGCGGACGCTCAACTAACCTGCTTTGATAAGTTGCACCGTATACGGCACCGGGTACCTCAACCGGAACAGATACGTTCCCTGATGCATCATAGGTTTTAACGATGAAAGTATAAAAATTCTCCGGCAGGTTTGTAAACAGGTAACTGATGGTATCCTGGTCAGCAGGCAATGGAATTTCCACCGAATCCGCATTGTTATTCCAGAAGATCCTGGCTTTAACAGATTTGGGATCAGCAGATTTAAGCCAGTAAATTCTCCCCCGTTCATTTCCTGGCTGGAATTTGGCGTTGTTTGCCTTTCCGGGATAGTACCTTCCCCCGGTCACTATAAATTTTTTATAGGTACTATCCATTTTTTTACAGCCTCCAAAAAGGGAAAAGGCTACCAACATCACCATGATGCTATATATGTTAGTTTTCATTTGATTAATTTTATTTGAGTAATCATTTATAATTTACCCCAGAAACTTAGTTCCGAAATAGTCACCTGAGCTCCCCCACCATAAGTTTCCAGTGTTTTGAAGCGGATATACCTGTAAGAATCCCTTACGTCTTCAAATTCAAAATCCTCTCCCTGGGTAAATCCGTAATTGATATCTTCAGCAGTAACCCTTCCGGTAGGAAGCCCGGACGGTTTAAATGATTTGAAAGTGCCTAAAAGCTTCCAGTTACCGAATGAGCCATCCGAATTTGGGTTGTTTGAACCATAAATTTCAAATGTTTTCACATTGGCGCCCGTATAGGTGTAATCAGGCGCACGCTGGTGCATCTTCATCCGGCTCAGCACCACCGCGCGTCCCAGATCAAAGGAGAACCACTGTGGCAGTACCGTATTATGACGAGAGGCAAAAATCCCCTGATCAACTAATCCATCCCACATTCTTTCCAGGGGGTACTGTGCTTCCACCGGCTCATATTCGTCTGTTGGCAAATGCACCGCGGTAAAAGGTTTGGGCACTTTTTCCTCAAATAAAGGAGTTAAAGAGGTAATAATCGCCGGTGATTTATTGTTCCAGCGGTCTCTCAAATACACCGAAAATTTCGTTTGAACCGAATTGAGGCCCCTGGCAGAAAAAGTCCCCTCGGGAGTTTTGGTGTAAAAGGTCTGAATCGGCAATAAAACCCCATTGCCAACCGTATCCGCTTCCAGGACTATGGCAAGCGCCGCTTCCAGTTTATTTTTCAACCGGATTTTGACCCCGCCAAAGCCGGGTTCTATACTCAGATTACCGAAAGCGGTAAGCACCGGCGGTGTTAGCGGCTTTATCGTAATTTCAAGTGGCTGAGACGCCTTTTCATTCCTGCCAATGCTATATATCTTTACCTTATAAACACTGGTATCGCCAAAACCATCAAGCTTGAGGGTGTCTGTGTAAAACGAAGATCTTCCTTCGCGGAAAACACCAGGCTGAATTTCATACACGGCTTTTACATACGATAAGTTAGGATCGCTGGGTATCTTATAGGTTACAATGGCTCCCCCGGGCACACTTTCGGATTTCACCGCGCTAACTTGCGCCGGAGCCGGGGCATTGGGATCAAGATGATCAATCCGTCCTTCTTTTTTACATTGCAGCAGCAAAGTCATCGAAACCGCCGCAATAATTATTAATAAAATCTTTTTCATTGTGGTTATATTTAAAGTTACCAGCCAATATTTTGAACTAAATTTCGATTAACCAGTATATCCTGGTCCTTAATTGGCCAGAAATAATCCTTTACGCCAAAGGATTGATCGAAAAGCACTTTCCGGCGATAGTAAAATTCCGGGTTGGTCTGTTCGATATCCCATCCCTGAACCGGTTTCCTGAATTGTGATGTAGCTTCTTTCCACCTCCTCAGGTCCCAGAAACGGGATCCCTCAAAGGCCATTTCAATTAACTCCTCCTGGTGAATAATATCGCGCATTCCCGATTGGGATGTATATTTGGACGGATTATTAGAATAGGTATCCCACGAAACCTGTACAGATTTAAGTCCGGCACGTGCCCTCACCAAATCTACGTACTTGCGGGTTTCAGCTCCCGGCCCCGCGCTTTCATTTAAGGCCTCGGCATACATCAGGTATAACTGCGCCAGGCGGATTAAGGGCCATGGATATTCCTCTACGGTATAATCGGATACCCCACTACCCTGAACATTCAGATAATTAACATACTTTTTTACAAAATAACCTGTTGGAGAGCCGTAATCAGGTTGCACCTTGCCATCAGGCTGGCCCTTTCGCGACGAAACATAATATAAACTGGATGGATTTGTATCATCATATGAACCCTGTCCGTACCAAACCCCGCCATCGAACCCAAGGTTTGCATAGAAACGTGGCTCTCTGTCGAAGTTTAATGCCGAGGTAGTATAGCCTTTCCTTATATAGCGCTGTTCGGCACCTGTTGCAGTTCGCAAGGTAAGGTTTCCATTGTTCCAGGTTTTATCCTCAGTTATCGGTACTCCTTTGTCCGAATAAAACATTTCCGCAATTTTAATCGGCGGCGCCAGTTCCGACATAATCCGCGGATTGTCTATATACCTGAAGTCGACATTAACGGCGGCTACTTTTTGGGTCAGGTTAGAAATGCTTTGGGTATTCGCCCAAATGATCTCGCTATTCCATTTTTCGGTAAAAGCATTCCGGATGCTCATGGTGGTCCTGGTTGAGTCGGTTAACTTAAATGGCGATACCGCCGGATTAAAAACGTATAGTTTATTTCCAGCCAGTTGACAGATATCGATAGCTGCCTTGCAGGCCACTGCCGCCGAATCCCATTTAACCGTAGAGACTGCAGGGTTGAACAGCTGTTTTCCATCCCTAATCTTTAAAGAAGACATATCCGGGTTGCCATTAAATAAGGGGCTGGCTGCCGTCACCAGCACTTTGGCTTTTAAAGCGTATGCAATTGGCCTGGTAATGCGACCGAGCATATTGTTTGGGCTCCCTACCACCAATGGCAGGTCGGTTTTTGCTTCATCCAGCAGTTGAACAATGTACTTAAAACAATCATCTACAGGATCTCTGGCAACCTTCACCTGATCAATCCCCGCATCAATCGGCAGATTAACCTTTATTAGCGGAATAGGACCGTACATCCTAACCAGGTAAAAATGATAATAAGCTTTTAGGAATTTGACTTCCGCAATCCACTGGCGCCTTTCCTCTTCCGTCAGATCCGGAACCTTAGCAACATTCTCTAAAAAGATATTGCAATCCCTGATAGCGCGATAAAGATCGGTCCAGTAGTAGCCGCCAATCGGATCTATGGTTCCCTGGGTGCCCCGTGCCAGGTCAAAAATATAGTGGTTAAACTCCGGTCTTGGCGGATTATAGATAGCCCATGTTTCATCACCACCCAAAATAGCCGGATCAGCGCCAAGGTTACCGTCTTCCGGCATATAGGAATAGCAGGTATATAAATACTTCAGTGCTTCCGACCTCATGGTAAAGGCATTATCCAGTGTTGGTACATTGTCCGGGATAATATCCAGGTATTTTTTACAGGAAGTGGCGACAGAAAATGTTACCAGCAATACGATTTTGAGGATCAAACTTCCTTTTTTTAAATTTTTCATAACTGAAAGTTTTAGAGGATTAATTAAAAGTCAGGTTAACGCCCATGTTAAATACACGCTGTACAGGGTATCCTAATCCGTTACCTGCCATTTCCGCATCCCACATTTTAAACTTGCTGAACATCAGCAAATTTGACCCACTGACATAAATTCTAAAGTTTGAGGCCCTTATCTTTTCCGCCAGTCTTTTGGAAAACGTGTAGCCAAATTCAACCTGTTTAAGCCTTACAAATGCGGCATTTCGCATAAACCAGGTGCTTTGGTTGTTGTTATTGTTATTTAGCGTGGGGCTCAGCCTTGGCCATACGGCATATACATCCCGGTTGTCTTCAGACCAGTGACTGTCGGCATAGGCTTTAAGCAACTGGGTTTGGTTGTTGAACGGTGAGGTGGCACCCTGGTCAATCCAGAATGACTGGTTTCCTGTACCCTGAAAAAATGCAGAAACATCAAACCGCTTGTAACTTAGCGAAAAGCCGCCACCATATATAACTTCGGGCAGTATTGGGTTACCGATGGGTACCTTATCCGCTTCATTAACCTTACCATCTTTATTTACATCCAGGTATTTGATATCGCCGCCGCCATACTGCCCAGTAAACTCCTGCCTTGGTGAGTTAAGCGCATCAGCATCATCTGTAAAAAGCCTTTCAGCAATGTATCCGTATACCTGGTTAATTGACTGCCCTATCCTGGACCGGTAAGCTTCGGCATATGCGGGCTCTTCATAAGCCACATATTTACTGGTAGCATAGGTAAGGTTGCCTCTTACAGAGAGCCACAGGTCTTTTGTCCAGGCCTGCTGAAAATCTACCGAGAGATCTATTCCCTTGCCGCTCGCCTTACCCAGGTTAGCCTTGGTATCGGCAGAAAGGCCCATTGTTGTCGGAATGGCGGCCCTGCTCATCAGGATCTTATCACGCTTTTCTGTATAATACTCGGCTATGATGTTGGCTTTACCAAACAAACTCAGTTCAACGGCCATATTTTGTTTTTTGGCCACCTCCCAGGAAATATCGGCATTTGCATAACGGTTGATTAGTACCCCGTTTTTATATTCGTTGAGCTCTCTGCCAAATCGTGCCCCCCGGCTGCCGTTGTTCATATCTACGTTAGACAGGTAGAAAAACCTGTCGCTGGCGCTTCCGATCTGGTCATTACCAACCAGGCCATACGTATACCGAAAGCGTAAATTAGAGACCACTTTACTCAACGGCTCAAAAAATTTCTCGTTTGACACGCTCCAGGCAACACCTCCCGACGGGAAGAAACCAAACCTGTGCGATTCCGCGAAACGCTCCGTTCCATTATAACCAAAATTGAACTCGGCAAAATATCGCCTGTTAAAAGAATAGGTTGCCCGGCCCGAAAGGCCCAGGTTCCTGTAAGGCAGTGATTGCTGCAGGTCTCCGGCATTGGCATTAAGGCTTTCCCGGCCAATGAATACGAGCAGGCCGCTTACCGCATGTTTATTTTTAAAAGTTTTGTTGTAATTGATCGTGGACTCTGAATAAAGCGTAGATGTCAGGTCTTTTCCTCCCTGATCGAACCCTAAATATTCTGTACCATTCTCATTGATCTTGGAAATTTGATACTTGTCTGTCAGGGCATCGTAACCGGCCAGTTGATAATAAAACGGCGAATAAGAGCGCCTGTATCCAAAAACCGAAGTCCTGGTAAAATTGATCATGGTCCTTATAGCCAGGCCATCCAGAATACCGCTCAGGTCCTGTTTAACTTCAAACTGGGCGAGCATTTGTGATCTGGATTCATCCCGATAACCCTTCACCATCTCCGCGTAAGGGTTAAGATAAGAGGCGTCTTTGCCAAAGTTTCCGAACATGATGTGCTTTACAAACTGGTGCTGGGCATCTACCGGGTAATAGGCCGGAAACAATACAGGATTGGAGTGTACCACTTGGTTGTAAACTTCCTGGCCACCATTTAAAGGACCGCTGTAATCATCAAAGGTTCCGCTCAGCCTCACGTTAAGCTGTGTTGATTTGGTAAGATCTATATTGATATTACTCCTTAAAGTATAGCTTCGGAGATTGATGTTGTTATTGAAATTATTTTTGTTATCCACTTTAAGGATACCATTATCCTTATTATAGGAGCCGGCAACATAATACCGGGCAACCGTACCACCCCCGCTAACATTCAGGTTATAACGCTGGTTCATCGCGTAATTTTTAAACAGCATCTTTCGCCAGTCATTGGCCGGATAAACCAGCGGGTTCTTCCCGGCTGCAGTATTGGCTATTTTTTCGTCAGAATAAGGAATCGGGCTTAAAGGATCCCTCGTGGCTACCGCCTCATTGGACAACTTCATGTAGGTAACCGGATCGGCAAATTCCACATTGCTTGTCGGAGCCGAAATGGAGTTCTCCACGCGCATAGAAACTTTTGCTTTTCCGGCCACGCCCTGCTTGGTCGTCACCAGGATAACCCCGTTTGCACCACGGGCACCATACAAAGCCGTCGCTGTCGCGTCTTTCATGATGGAAAAAGTGGCAATGTCGTCTGGCTGAAGCCTGGCAAGATCCGTGGTTGTTAATTCTATATTGTCAATCAATATCAGCGGCCGGGTATTATTCCCGAAAGTAGTGATACCTCTGACGAAAAAATCCGCGTTATCGGCTCCTGGTTCACCGCTGCGCTGATACGCAATTATGCCGGCTACCCTGCCCGCCAGGGAAGCAGTGAGGTTACTGGATGGAATTTTTAATTCTCCTGGTTTTATGGTTGTTATTGATCCAATAACGCTTTCTTTTTTTTGCGTGCCAAAGGCTACTACGGCAACTTCCTGAAGGGCGTTTTTGGGATCGGGAAGTAATTTTACATCCAGGATGGCTTTTTCTCTGATAACTATTTTCTGGGTAACATAACCAACAAATGAAAATACAAGAACATCGGCATTGCTGTTAGCCTGTATGGTATATTTTCCATCTTTATCGGTTACTGCACCTCGGCTGGTGCCTTGTATCTTAATTGTTACACCTGGCAAGGTTTGGCCAGTTTCATCGAATACAGTGCCGCTAACTATACGTTGCGGGCTTATTTTATATAAACTCCCCGTTTCTGCCTTTCCTGCAATAGCATAGCTTGCATTGCTTAAGATCAAGGCCACGAGGAGCATAAGCATTTTTTTCATACTTTTGCTCCGGTTTAAATGTGAATGGATTGCAGTTGAAGGACTTCTGGTTGGACCCTGGGCCTCCCTCTCTGCAGTTAGGACATAGCATTTGAATTTTATATCCCCTTATATCAAGGGGATATAATTTTTTTTCATGTTCATGAGTATATTTATTTCATAGAGAAACCTCCTTTCATTATTCCCGCAATAGAATTCCGGCAAAATTTTCTTTTACTGAAAATTTTGCTACCTGAATAATAGTTGAAGGGTGATTAATTAAAAGCAAAAAGCTAAAACGGTTTAATTGGTCGTTGGAGCAATGCTAAAAAAAAACTTTTTTATTTCCATCCTTAACAGTCTTGCGGGTTGAAAAGACTCCTCCCGGAGCAGCTGCCACAAACAGTAGCATCAAGGCTTACTTTACCTTGCTAAAGCTGTAGGGTGTAGCAGCCCTCTTTTTGAAGATTAAAAGGTGCATTATATGCAAACGTTAAAAAAACGCCTGCCACGCCACAATAATTTAAATTGCAATTGTTAATACTTTTAACGCTCCTGTTACCGGGGCAATAAAAACATCGCGATATTTACCAGCAGGTATCCTTTGGTCATTTAATAGGCGGGGTTAGTCATCATCCTTTAATACCACTATGTCAAACATCAACCTTATTATCGAAGAACGTCCGCGTAACATAGGCAATTTTATGGTTGGCCGCCTGTTACCTTTTAAGGATAAAAGAATGGTAGGTCCGTTCATTTTTATAGATCACATGGGGCCGGCAGAAATGCCGGCCGGCCAAAATCTTGACATCGGCCCCCATCCGCACATCGGGCTTTCTACTTTGACCTATCTGTTTGAAGGTGCTATGCTGCACCGGGATAGCCTGGGATCTGAAATAGAAATTCAACCGGGACAGGTAAACTGGATGACAGCGGGAAAAGGCATCGTACACTCCGAAAGAACTCCTGTGAGACTGAGAGACCAGCCAAAAAAAATACATGGATTACAGATCTGGGTCGCCCTGCCTAAATCACTGGAGGGAATGGAACCATCTTTTTATCATGCAGGGGCCGAAGATCTTCCGCGATGGGAGGATAACGGCGTATCTTATAAACTCATAGCCGGCACCATTATGGGAAAACAATCACCTGTGCCCGTATATAGTAAACTGTATTACCTGGAATTAAAAGCCCTAAATCGTCAGTCGGTTAAGATAGGCAATGATCTTTATGGCGAGGCAGGTTTGTACATCCTGGAGGGGAGTATAGAAAGCGAGGGAACAACCTTTCAACCTAAAGAGTTGCTGGTTGCCCGCGATCATAAACTTTGCGAGTTCATCATGAATGAAAATACAACAATCTATTTTTTTGGCGGAGAAACCTTCCCGGAAGAGCGTTTCATTTACTGGAACTTTGTTGCATCGGATTATTCTCTTATCGAAAAAGCCAAACAGAATTGGACCGGAAAGCAATTTCCACCAGTTTTTGATGAAACCGATCTTATACCGCTACCCCCTGAAAGCATCAATTTAAAACAGCACAGATAAAAGCCAATGTGCCGTTTTACTATTCTTTAGAACAGAACTTGTCAATCAAGACTATATCACCTGATCGTCGGGCATTCGTTTTTAAAAGCAACCGATAAACTCAGGGTCGAATGAAGAAATGGTCAAAAAAACAAATCGAACTGCTTTATCCGGCAAATAAATTGAGCCGGTAATTTGCTTGATACACATTAATGCCGCCAGGCCTTTGCACTATCACTTCGTGTATTTAACACACTGGTTAAATTACTTAAAACGGCAAACAAAACAAGGTAATGACATCTGAAGAAAAAGCCTTTAAATGTATTATCGACAATTTTATTGATCAAAACCCCATTGATAGATTACTTTCCCAAAAAACACTTTTGATGGACTAAGTGTAAAATAGATATCAAAATAACCGAAACGGACAACACAGGTAATGAACTCCCGGCTAATTTTATTCGACCAAATAAAACAAAAAGCAAGGAGCCTTCATGGGAAAAAATCTACAAATTTTTAGCCGTTCAAATCTCTATATAACGCTTACAATATGCCTGTTAATCAGCGTTTGCGGATCGGTTCAAGGGCAAAGCCGGGTAACAGGATTGGAATGCGAACATTTAAATAGTCCGATAGGTATAGACGAAGTTCGCCCGCGGCTGTCCTGGAGAATGGAGGATGCAAGGCAGGGAATTTCCCAGTTGGCCTATAGGATATTGATTAGCAAAGATTCCACATCATTATTAAAAAAAACGGGCGACTCATGGGATTCCGGTAAGATTGCCTCATCACTTAGCCTGGTTACCTATAATGGACGGGCGCTTGAGCCATTTACAAAATACTACTGGACGGTTACTATATGGAACAACCAGAACGATGTAGTCACCGGAGAAAAAGTTAACAGCTTTGAAACGGGGATGATCAAAACGTCCAACTGGCAGGGTTCATGGATCAGCGATCACAACAGCGAGAATACTTTGCCGGCCGCGCATTTCAGGAAAGAATTTACGGCTCTTAAAAAAATTAAAACAGCCTGTGCCTATATAGCCGTTGGCGGCTTGTATGAGCTTTACCTGAACGGGCAAAAAGTAGGAAACCACCGCCTGGATCCGATGTATACCCGTTTTGACCGACGGAACCTTTATGTAAGCTACGATGTGACCGGCCAGCTGCAATCAGGAAAAAATGCCATAGGCGTGATACTGGGCAATGGTTGGTACAATCACCAATCACTGGCGGTTTGGAATTTTGACAAGGCGCCGTGGCGGGCCCGCCCCGCTTTTTGCCTCGACCTGAGAATAACGTATACAGATGGAACAACCGAGGTTATTAAATCTGATCCCAGCTGGAAAACCCATACCGGTCCTATCATTTCAAACAGTATTTATACCGGTGAGCATTATGATGCCCGCCTGGAAATGCCGGGTTGGAATACGGTGAATTTTGATGATAAGGGATGGCAGGGAATTGCGTTGAGGGCAGCACCTTCTAAACATATTGTGAGCCAGGTGATGTACCCCATTCGTAACGTGGAAAAAGTACCGGCAGCATCGATCCGTAAATTCGACGACACAACATATGTATTCGACCTCGGGAAGAATATAGCCGGCGTCACGCAAGTCAAAATTAATGGGAAAAACGGAACCATCGTCAAAATTAAGCATGGTGAAAGACTGGATAAGAACGGCCATGTTGATCTTTCTAATATTGACGTGTATTACCGCCCAAAGGATAATACCGACCCGTTCCAGACAGATATTGTGATATTAAACGGTAAAGGAACGCTGGAATTTATGCCATTGTTTAACTATAAAGGGTTTCAATATATCGAGGTTACGTCCACCAAACCAATTCAATTGGCGAAAGAAGACCTTTGCGCCTATTTCATGCACAGTGATGTACCGGCGGCAGGCGAGCTTCATTCTTCCAATAAACTCATCAACCGTTTATGGTGGGCTACCAATAACTCCTATTTATCAAACCTTTTTGGCTACCCAACAGATTGCCCGCAGCGCGAAAAAAACGGATGGACCGGCGACGGACATTTTGCTATTGAAACCGGCCTGTATAATTTTGACGGCATAACCATCTACGAAAAATGGCTTGCAGATCACCGGGACGAGCAACAACCAAACGGCGTGCTGCCGGATATCATACCAACGGCAGGATGGGGATACGGTGATGCAAACGGTACAGACTGGACCAGCACCATTGCCGTCATTCCATGGAATTTATACCTGTTTTACGGCGATAGCAAAGCTTTAAATGATAATTACGATAACATTAAAGCTTATGTTAACTATATCACCGGTATCAGCCCGAATGGCCTGACCACCTTTGGCCGTGGCGACTGGGTGCCCGTTAAATCAGTATCTCCTTTGGAGTACACCTCTTCTGTATACTACTTCGTCGATGCAACCATCCTGTCAAAAGCTGCAAAAATCCTCGGCAAGGAAAAGGACTATATGCATTACAGCGCCTTGGCCAATAAAATCAAACAAGCGATTACTGCCAGGTACTTTAACCGCGAAACCGGGTTATACGGCAGCGGTATGCAAACAGAAATGAGCATGGCCCTTCAATGGGAAATTGTGCCCGACTCGCTGAAGAAAAAAGTTGCTGCCAGCCTTGCCGAAAGAGTTAAGGCAGATGGCATGCACCTGGATGTTGGTGTTCTCGGTGCTAAATCGATCCTCAATGCTCTTAGCGATAACGGCCAGGCAGAAACAGCCTATAACCTTGCGGCACAGGATACCTTTCCCTCATGGGGATGGTGGATAGCCAACGGGGCCACAACACTTTATGAAAACTGGAACATACAGGCATCAAGAGACATATCGCTTAATCATATGATGTTTGGAGAAATTGGAGGCTGGTTATTTAAAGGATTAGGCGGAATTTACCCGGACCCGCTGAAACCTGGCTTTAAAAACGTAATCCTTAAACCAAACTTCGTTTCCGGCCTGCAATATTTTGAAAGCAGTCATGACGGGCCGTATGGCCGTATCATTTCATCCTGGAAACGGTCCGGCGAGTCAGTGATCTATCGGGTTACCATTCCGGCCAATTCCAGCGCAAGCATAAATGTTCCATTATCCGGCAGTAAAAAAGCGTTTCTGGCAGGAAAGATAATGCCCGAAAGTATTAATATCTCATCAGGGACTTACGAGTTCGAAATCAGATAAAGTCTCATTCAGTATAATAAACCTGCAGTTCGTCTATCAAACCCAATAAACCAATCAATTTAATCACCAACGTTATGAGAAAAGAAAAATTACCAACCAAAATTTTCGTCAGAACGTTTATCCTTTTTACCTGCTTTTGCCTGTTTTCGGCATATACTTTTGCGCAGGGAATAAAGATAAGCGGGAAAGTGACCGACAAAACCAATGACAAGGCCCTTCCCGGGGTCACCGTCGCGGTAAAAAACACCACTATTGGCACGGTCACAAACGGGAGCGGCTCATTCAGTATCACCGCGCCCAACGGCAGTGTACTTACATTTTCATTCCTGGGCTACGCAAAAAAAGAAGTTACAGTCGCCGGCAACGAACCGTTGAATGTAGTTCTGGAACCGTCGAACAGCGAACTGAACGAAGTTGTTGTAGTTGGCTACGGTACGCGGGAAAAGAAAGACCTGACCGGGTCCGTTTCTACCGTTACTTCATCCCAGGTCAGGGACCTTCCGGTGGCAGCGGTTGACCAAAAATTAATTGGCCAGATGCCGGGTGTACAAATCAGTTCAACAACCGGCGCACCAGGTGGTGGTACTACCATTAAAGTAAGAGGATCCGGCTCAATCGGTGCCGGTGACAATCCGCTTTTTGTAATTGATGGTTTTGCTATTTCAAACACCACAGGTCAAAGCTATAACCCTTTGAATGTACTGAGCCCGGATGATATTGAATCGGTAACCGTACTAAAAGATGCCTCATCAACTGCCATCTACGGATCCCGGGGATCAAACGGCGTTGTGGTAATCACCACAAAAAAGGGCAAGAAAGGAACACAGGTTGTTAGCCTTAATTCTTATTTCGGAGTTCAGCAGGTACCACAAAAGGGGCGGCCCAAGGTACTGAACGGAACCGAATATGCTCAGTTTCGCCGCGACATGATCACTGACGCATTTGCTGCACAGGGAAAAACAGCAACAGATGCAGATATACCTGCTGAGTTCAGAAACCCTTCACAATATGGCGTGGGAACAAACTGGTATGATGCTGTTTTACGTTCGGCGCTCCAAAACAATGTAGACGCAAGTATTCGCGGTGGCACAGAAGCTACCCAGTACTCTTTTTCGGCAGGGCGCCTGGAACAGCAGGGAACGTTAAGATACACAGATTATAACCGTTATACCTTACAAGCAAATGTACAGTCCAACATCAGCAAACGATTAAAAGTTGGTTTAAACCTGGCCCCAGGCGGTGGTATCCAAAACAGGGCGTCCCTGGAAACAGGTCAGCGAGATGTGTTGACCAGGACTTTATGGCTAAGCCCTATAGTGCCTATATATGACGTCAATGGCAACCGGACGCTCTTTATCAACTCACCCGGGGCAATCGGTGCCGGAAACCCCTTAAATACACTGCAATATGCGGGAACCAATGCAAAATACTTCAGGGGCCTGGCGTCTGCCTTTGCCGAACTGGAGATCATCAGCGGGCTGAAAGCAAAATATACCTATAATATTGATTACAGTATGAACAGGTCCTTCCAATTCGGGCCATCATTTGTATATGGTGAAACAGGAAATCAAAATCCGAGTCCTTCCATACCCAATTCTAATACAGCCAATACCAGCACCTTCAACTGGCTATCGGAATTTGTTGTTAACTACGATAAGAACATCGGGAAAGACCACAAGATTAATGCCCTTGTTGGTTATACCGCACAAAAAGAACGCTATGACGGGTATAATTTTAACGCCACCAATTATCCCGATAACCTGGTGCAAAGCATCAATGCTGCCGCATTGTTAAATGGCCAGGGGGCAGGGATTGAAAAATGGTCGTTAATTTCTTACCTGGCACGTATCAATTATACTTTCAAAGATAAATACCTGCTTACCGCAACCATCCGCCAGGACGGATCATCAAGGTTTGGGGCCAATAAGCGATATGGAACATTTCCATCGGCAGCCCTTGGATGGAGAGTGACCGAGGAAGAGTTCATGAAGAATGTAACCTGGCTCAATAATCTTAAATTGCGGGGTAGCTATGGCCGCTCAGGTAATTTTAATATTGGTAACTACTCTTATGCCTCCAACATTTCGGGCGCCAATTATTCCTTTGGCGGCCAACTGGCCAGCGGCCGTGTTTCTACCTCTGTGAGCAACCAGGACCTTACCTGGGAAAACTCAGATGAACTGGACCTGGGCATGGATTTATCCGTTGTTAACAACCGGGTAAATTTTACTTTTGATTATTATAACCGCGTAACTTCCGGGATGTTGTTTAACAACGAGATCCCGTTATCTTCCGGTTTCTCATCAGCACTGGTAAACCTGGGTAGAATAAGAAACCGCGGGCTTGAATTCTCCGTTAATTCATCAAACCTAACCGGAGAGTTTACCTGGAATACCAATTTAAATGTGACCGTCAACCGCAATAAAGTATTGGCTTTAAATGCAGACAATGCCCCCATTTACGCGGGCAGAAGCGGCGAAGGAAATTATACCCATATTACCGAGGTCGGAAAGCCATTGGGCCAGTTTTTTGGCTACGTGGTTCAAGGCGTATACCGCAACCAGGCAGACTTTAACAGCTCGCCAAAAAATCAATCTTCTGTAGTAGGCTCAATTAAATATAAAGATGTTGATGGTAACGGCGTCATCGAGCCGGTGAAAGACTTTACCGTTATTGGCAATCCTTACGCCGATTTCACTTACGGCGTAACCAACAACTTCGGATATAAGAATCTTGATTTGAGTGTGATTGTTGTGGGCTCGCAAGGCGGGCAGATCATGAAAACATCCAATGAGTTCCTGACCAATATAGATGGAGTATTCAATGTGGACCGCAAGATTTTAAACAGATGGAGGTCGCCCGAAAATCCAGGTGACGGGGTTACACCCACTACCAACGGCGGCAGGGTGCTTTACAGGGATGTTAATTCCGGCTGGATTGAAGATGCCAGTTTCCTGCGTATTCAGAATGTAACTCTGGGTTACAATTTCAAACAAAAATTTATTACCAGCTCTAAAGTATTTAAAAGTTTGAGAGTTTATGGCAGCGTACAGAATTTGGTAACGTTTACTAAATACAGCGGCGGCAATCCCGAAGCCATTACCAATGGCTCCAGTGTTCTTACACCGGGCCGCGACTTCGTCGGCTATCCACTGTCGAGAACGATGATCATCGGTTTAAACATGACTTTTTAAATTTTAACGCTACACACAATGAGAAATCAATTAAAATATACGATCATCTCCATTTTTTTTCTTGGGCTTTCAGCTACGGGATGTAAAAAGGAATTTTTAAACCAGGCGCCTGAAGCCAGTTTAACCGGGGCAAATTTCTGGAAAACAGAATCAGACCTGAAACAGGGCGTTGTGGGCGCATACCGGTCATTACAGGACATGGGTAATTTCAATTACTGGCTGTTTGGAGAAATGCGTTCTGATAATACTACTTTCCAGTACAACGCAGCACAACGCGGACAGGAAAACAGGGAGTTTGTTGACCAATTTCTGGTGATTTCTACAAATACGCTCCTCCAGGGTTATTGGCAGCAATGCTATGTGGGCATTGCGCGCTGTAATGACGTATTGGGCAACGAAGCCAAGATCAGCATGACAGATCAGGTGCGGAACCAGGCCATTGGAGAAGTGAAAGTGCTCAGGGCTTTTCACTATTTCAATTTGGTGAGGCAGTTCGGCGGCGTGCCTCTGAAGCTGCAAACAGTTACCTCTCCTTCTGAAGCAAAATCCAAAGGACGTGCAACAACTGACCAGGTTTATGCACAGATCATAGCCGACCTGAGCGATGCCGCAACCAAGCTACCAGCCAGCTATGGCAGCGCCGATAAAGGCCGCGTAACCAGCGGAACGGCCAACGCCTTTCTTGGCGAAGTATACCTTACTCAAAAAAAATATACTGAAGCCCTGACTGTATTCCGAAAAGTTACCGGGTACAGTCTTGTTTCTGCATACACCAGTATATTCCTGCCAAATAATAAGAACAATTCAGAATCAATTTTTGAGATCCAGTACCTGGGATCAGACCCTAATTTATCAAGCAATTTCATGTACCAGTTTGCGCCTTTTAATTCCGGGTCGGTAGTAACCAATGATCCGAGCACAAACTTAAGCTTCAACAGCGGCTGGAACACACCAACAACAGATCTGATCAACTCCTATGAAGCCGGGGATCTCAGGAAAGGGGCTTCCCTGTCTGAAGGGTTTACTATTGGTGGTCAGTATATGAATGTTCCTTACATCACTAAATATAACCAGGGTTTTATTCAGCCAGGACAAACGAATGTTAACTTCCCGGTTATCAGGTATGCTGACGTCATGCTGGAAATAGCGGAATGCCTGAATGAACAAGGATTTGTGGCCGGCGGTGAGGCATTTAGTTTATTGAATGCAATTAGGGCCAGAGCTGGTCTTGCTGCTAAAACTGCAGGAAACGTTAATCCGGCTTTAAATGTGGCCAGCCAGGCGGCATTCCGCGACGCCGTTATGCAGGAACGTAAGGTGGAATTAGCCTTTGAAAATCATCGCTGGTATGACCTGATCAGAACAGGAAATGCTATAACCATTATGAATGCACACGGGGCCAGGGAAATTGCGAAAAACCCTTCACAATATCCGGCAGGCTCCTACGCGGTAACGGCAAACAAATTATTACTGCCAATTCCGCAAAGGGAGGTGACATTGGATCAGTTAACTCAAAACCCTCAATAAAAAGTGAATATACCCCTAAAATAAATACCCCCTAAATCACCCAGTCGACTGGGGTCCACCAGAAGTCCGAATACATGTAAGGGCTGGAGGCTGTTTCATGCAAATGATTCAGCCTCTTTTTTATTTCTTATTATGAACGGTGGAGGCAGAATGTAAAAAGATCAGCATTATGATGTATTAATCTTCGCCGCTTTACAACATTCGACAATATCTACCATTATCTAACTCACAATCAGATCGCCTACAACAGTAAAGGAGTCATTTTAGCCGTAAAATCTTGATTTTACAATAAATATGATCATCAGATCTTCTGATTTGAGCATAGATAACAGTCTTCGGGCAGACTATTAATTAAAATATTGAGGAATGTAAAAGGAGCTACCTATTCAGGTATATGCTAAAATTAGTTACCCCCCTAATCACAAAATTACTTGTTAAAACAAAAATCCTGCAAATCGTTGATTTTCAGGATTTTTGTTAAGCACATCAGAAATTATACAGCAATTCCGAATCAAGCAGAATAATTGTGGGGAATAAAAAAAGTATTTGTTTTGGAATAGGAATAACAAATACGAATACCCTTGTCAGCAGTATACGAAACCCTGTCCCTTTAATCTTACCAGAAGGTCTTTTAGAATATTTTGAGCTTATAGATGTCCACCTATCAGAGCATGGACAGTTGAAAATTTACCTGGAAGAAAAGAACCTTGCTCCATCTGGATATGAGAAGCCACAACTGGAATCCAAGGGCTTCTTACCGGAAACAGCCATACAGGGTTTTCCCATCCGCGGTCATAAGGTTGCCCTGTGTATCAAAAGACGCCGGTGGGAAATATTGGAAACAGGCGCGGTTATTACAAGAGATTGGAACCTGGTAAGAAAAGGGGCTCGAATGACTACGGAATTCGGCACTTTTTTAAAAGGAATATTTGGATAATCACCCGATCAGCAGCCATTTATTAGGCAAGTTATATCAAGTGGACGGCAAGCAGCTCAATCAGCAACGTAAAGATCACCTGAGTGATTTTCACATCTGGGGTCAGAAAGAGTATGCAGAGGAGTGAATGCTGTTTGCAGATAATATAGGCCCTTACCTGGTTAAGTTTTCGAAAAGCCATATTAGTATTTAATTGTTATAAGGTTTCGGCTAAATTATAACTTTTCAGCGCATATTCTTATAATTTCCCCTACAACCAATACCCAACATCTTTCCCCTACAACCAATACCCAACATCGATCCCGCTCAATTTCGCCTCCAGCAACTGGTCATATATTTCGTCTGGCTGATCCGCTTCGTTTTGAAATAGAGGACCAGCGCCGAAACGTCACTCCTATCTTAACCTGCAAATTGACCACATAGAGCACAGAACAAAATAGTCAAATTACCGGAAAGTCCACTCTTTACAATAGAGTATTTAATGAAGCCAATTTCTTCAAATCCTCTACAAAGGTGTTCGAAAACTGCGGTCGGACCGTCACTGAAGGAAACATTCTATTCTGGATGTTTCCTTTTTTTATACACATAAGAAAATGATCCCAGACCGTTAGGTCGCCACAAAAAAGAGTTCAAAATTTCGCGGTAACACTTTATACCAATTTTAAATCGGGTCTATTTTTATTCAAATTATTGAGCAATGCCTTTTTTTCGGAGTTCGATTTCCTGTTCAGGTTATTTATACTGAAAGTTAGCGCCGCCGCTTTAGTACACCCGCAACAAGGTAGAGAAAATTCAGAATTACAGCCACGTCATTTTCATCAACATTGATGCTACTCCTATAGCTATCATAGATAGTTTTGGCCACTTCAGGAGGATATTTAGATAACCAAAAATCCATTACATAACAAGGACTATATATATTCTTAATTATTGCCAAAGTGATCTATTTCCCCGTTACAATCGCACTCTTTCTCTGCACCGTGTAGGCTGAAAATATGCCATATGCAACGTTGCCCCTAATATTGTTCGGTGGGTTTGTGGGCGTGGTGTTATATGGGCCATCATTATTAAATTGAGAAAGTGTGTAAAAATAATCATAGGTGCTTTTATCGATACAGCGAAACTCCAGCGCTACGGAATCTCCGCCTTTAATTTCTGCGTCTGGGTTAAACAGCAACGGCTCATTCTTTAAGCCATTGAAGGTGTTATCATTCAGTACAAAATAGGTTTTGTCAAGTTTTCCGTTTACAGTTTGGATGAAACGGTAAGAATTGACAGCACCAACGGGATCTGTGAATACCGAGAGGGTAGAATATTCCGGCCCGCCGGAGTTACCCTTACTGGTAAACAGGTCGAACGCCAGCGTATCCAGCTTAACGATCTGCGGCATGGTCGATACCGTGGTGAAATTCTTGCCTTCCGCAAATCAAAGGTATGTTTCTTTGACCTCAACAAAATTGAGAAAAAGGGCGGTAATTTGTAGACGTAGGACTGGAATTATCGCCTTGTTTAAAAACACCTGCGATATGAGAATTATAACAGTAGAATTTAGTAACCGAAGCCGGTAATGATTTTGATAAGCATCCCGACAGAAAGTGATAATAGGTCAATTAATCTTCAGGATTTTCGATTAAAATAAACTATTGTAATCAGGCATTAATATACTTTTAGCAAACACTAAAAGCACGCAAACTTATTGACAAACACAAACTTTCACACACCAATCCGGCTACCTGGTCAAACTTTCAGTTACTAGTTGAGCGAACGGTATTCGTTAGGCGATTGGCCTACCCGCTTTTTAAAAACCCTTGCAAAATGCTGTGGATATTTAAATCCCAGTTCACCAGCAATCTGGTTGATCGTTTTGCTTCCGTCAAAAATCTTTTCTTTAGCAACGTCAATGAGTTTCGCCTGTATATATTCCTGGGCGGTTTTGCCCGTTTCTTTCTTCACCAAGTCTCCAAAGTAATTGGCTGATAAATTCAACTGTTCTGCGCAATAGGTGACCGAAGGAAGGCCTACGGTTTCCGGTTTTTCAGATTCGAAGTATTCACTAAGCAGATTTTCGAACCTTTCCAACACACCCTGGTGTACGTGATCACGGGTGATAAATTGCCGGTCGTAAAAACGCACGCTGTAATCCAGGAACAATTCGATATTTGAGACGATCAAACGTTTGCTGTGTTTGTCAACCCCTCGTTCCAATTCATAATCTATCTTTGAAAAGCAATCAATGACAAGTTTTCTTTCACGCTCAGAAAGGTGAAGAGCTTCGTTAGACTGGTAACCAAAAAAAGTATATTCATGAATGCGCCTTCCAAGTGATGTGCCATGTATCAGATCCGGGTGGAATGCCAGTACATGTCCCTTAGGCTGGTACGTATCGCCGTTACCGTTCGAGCCGGCTACCTGGCCGGGCGCAAGAAACACCAGTGTCCCTTCCTGGTAGTCATAAGTATCGCGGCCGTATACCAGGTCACCGCACATTACATCCTTTAAAAATATAATATAAAAGCCGAAATACATGCGTGATAGTTGCCTCGGATCGGCTTTCGAAAGATCAACTATGGTCACCAGGGGGTGTTTGGTCTCGTTGTTATTAAAAACGTTGTAATCGTTGATCGTATTAAAGCGGCGCATGAAATCCATAACTTATTTATTTAAACTCGAATTTACGTTTATAAATAATGAATTGATCCTTAAGTCCCTTAAATCAGTAATAATGGTAGAAACATCCGTAATATGTATCCTATCACCATCGATAATAGGTTGCATTTTTGTATAGATAATAATGTTCTACACCGATGTTTGTACGCCCCCTTCAAGCATCATTAAAACCAATAAAACCAGCACCATGAGAAAAATCTTATTAGGGCTTTCTTTACTTATCGCCTGCTCGGCGAATGCTCAACAGACAGCATCAGGACCCACGGTGCGTATTGCATCCGGTACGCTAAAAGGTACAACAGAAGGAAGTGTTTCCAGTTTCAAAGGCATTCCGTTCGCTGCTGCGCCGGTGGGTGCTTTACGCTGGCGTGCCCCGCAACCTTTTCCGGCCTGGACAGGCGAACGCGATGCTACTAAGTACGGTGCAGACTGTGCGCAAATGGGATGGCCACGCAACGGTACCGAAATTTCAAAGACCTCTTCTGAGGATTGCCTGTTCCTGAATATATGGAAGCCGACAAGCGCCACACCTGGCGCTAAACTTCCCGTAATGGTTTGGATACATGGCGGAGGATTTGTTGCCGGCAGTGGTGCACAAGGCGATTTTAACGGGGCTTCATTTACTGATAAAGGCGTATTACTGGTGTCCATTAATTATCGACTTGGCCGGCTTGGATTTTTTGCATTTCCAGCGTTGAGTAAAGAACATCCTGAAGAAGCAAAAGGGAATTACGCTTATATGGATCAGATAGCTGCTCTTAAGTGGGTTAGGCAAAACATTGCTGCCTTCGGCGGAAATCCGAACAACGTAACAATATTCGGGGAATCCGCCGGAGGTGTATCCGTACAATCCCTTCTGACTATACCAAGTGCAAAAGGCTTGTTTCATAAAGCTATAGTAGAATCAGGCGGCGGTCGCGACGGCGTATTGACCGGCCGGCCGATAAATAAAGAAAACGCTGACTCCTATTATCCTATATCAGCAGAAACCATCGGTATTAACTTTGCAAAAAAACATGGCATCCAGGGAACTGATGCCGCTGCGCTGGAAAAGCTCAGAGAACTAAGCGTATCAGACATCGTAGATGGCGGGCAGGAGACAGATGGCCGCGGCGGTGTGCCAATCTATTCGGGACCGATTCTGGATGGTAAACTGGTTATTGAAACTGCTCAAAGCTCCTATGATGGCGGCAGGGCGCCAAAGATTCCACTCATGATCGGCTCTAACAGTGCAGAAGTACCGGCCGGCTTCGTAAACGCCAGTTCCAAAGATTCATTATTGACGCTTTTTGGCGCTATGAAAGCTGAAGCTAAAACCGCTTATGATCCTGATGACACCACAGAGTTTCCCAAAATGCTTTCGTTCGTCAACACAGACAAAGTGTGGGCAGAGCCTGCACGGTTTACCGCGAGGGCCATTGCCGCTAAGAAGGCACCGGCTTACATTTACCTGTTCTCCTATGTTTCCCCTTCCATGCAGCAGTGGATGCGATATGGTGCCGGACATGCCTCAGAAATTGCCTATGCGTTTGATAATTTGGTGAGCAGGAACGGAGCCGTGATTGCGCCCAAAGATAAAGAGGTTGCTAAAGTGATGAACACTTATTGGACGAATTTTGCCAAAACAGGAAACCCAAATGGCGGTGGCTTGCCGAACTGGCCTGTTTACGATCCAAAACGGAATGAGTTAATCGAATTTCAATCCGATGGCCCGGCAGTAGGAAAACCTGATCCAAAAAAGGCAAGGCTCGATGTGATCGAAAAGGCCGTTACGTCAGGTAATCTGCATTAATCAGTGATAATGGTATAAATACCCGTAATCTATATCCTATAATTTACGATTAAGAGAATGACCTTTGTAGTGAATTAGTAAAAGAATTATGCAAACAGTAAAATTAAATAACGGCGTAGAAATGCCGGTCTTAGGATTCGGCGTTTTTCAGGTGACTGATCTGGACGAATGTGAAAGAAGTGTAGTGGATGCAATTGAAACCGGCTACCGGCTGATTGATACGGCGCAGTCCTACATGAACGAAGAAGCCGTGGGCAAAGCGATCAAACGAAGCGGAGTAGCCAGGGAAGACCTTTTTATTACTACCAAACTTTGGATCCAATCGAACGGCTACGAAGGAACAAAGGAAGCTTTTGAGGCCTCTTTAAAGAAATTGCAGTTGGACTATTTAGACCTGTACCTGATCCACCAGCCTTTTGGTGACGTTTATGGAGAATGGCGCGCCATGCAAGAATTGTATAAAAAAGGCAAAGTAAGGGCTATTGGCGTAAGTAATTTTCAACCCGACAGGCTGATCGACCTGATCATTCACAATGAGATCGTTCCTGCTGTTAACCAGGTTGAAACGCATCCTTTTCATCAGCAGACCGAGGCGCATCAATTTATGATCGATAACAAGGTGCAGATCGAATCATGGGGGCCGTTTGCAGAAGGTAAGAACGATATGTTCAAAAACGAATTGCTGCAATCAATCGGCGATAAATATGGTAAATCAATTGCCCAGGTCGTACTGCGCTGGCTGACGCAAAGAGGTGTTGTTGCGATCCCAAAATCAGTTCGAAAGGAACGCATGGCAGAAAACCTGAACAGCCTTGATTTTGAGCTGACCGCCGAAGAAATGGATAAAATTAAAACGCTGGATACAAACGCCAGCAGCTTTTTTGATCACCGAGACCCTAAAATGGTGAAATGGTTAGGTGAAAGAAAATTGAACAATTAACAGCTTAAAATCTAACTATGAAGATCCAACGTATCGGCTCAAAACCTTCAGGGAAAGGGCCCGCCGACTATTTTACCGGCACGGTAAGAATTGATCCCTTAAATGAACCGCCTGCACCTTCCCGTGTAGCCATGGCGCTGGTCACCTTTGAACCGGGAGCCCGTACCGCCTGGCATAAGCATCCATACGGCCAAACACTGATTGTTACCGCGGGCGCAGGCTGGGTACAGCGTGAGGGCGGCATTAAAGAAAATATATTCCCCGGAGATGTAGTTTATTTTGAGCCGAATGAAAAGCACTGGCATGGCGCAACGGCTACTACCGCTATGAGCCATATTGCGGTACAGGAAAAGGAAAACGGTTCCCCGGTAACCTGGATGGAGCAGGTTATCGATGAGGATTATAATGATTAAGCAAATTAAACATGAAAAAGAGACAATTAGGAGATAGCGGGCTGGAAGTATCCGCCCTGGGATTGGGTTGTATGGGACTAAGCTTTGGCTACGGCCCGGCGACGGATAAAAACGACGCGATAAAATTATTGCATGCAGCGGTAGAACGTGGTGTTACCTTTTTTGATACTGCTGAAGCTTACGGGCCATTCGATAACGAAGAATTGCTTGGTGAGGTTTTAGCGCCTTACCGCAACCAGGTAGTGATCGCTACTAAATTTGGCTTTAAAGAAGGTAAACCTCACCTTGGTGTGGACAGCAGCCCGGAAAATATCAGGGCGGTAGCGGAGGCCTCACTTAAACGGCTTCGTACAGATGTAATCGACTTGTTTTATCAGCACCGGGTTGACCCGAATGTGCCAATGGAAGATGTAGCGGGAACAGTTAAAGACCTGATACAGGAAGGGAAGGTAAAGCATTTTGGCCTTTCAGAGGCCGGTGCAGATTCCATCCGCAAAGCACATGCAGTACAACCTGTTACAGCCTTGCAAAGTGAATACTCCTTATGGTGGCGCGAACCTGAACAGGATATATTACCTACGCTCGAAGAGCTGGGGATCGGCTTCGTCCCATTCAGCCCGCTCGGTAAAGGTTTTTTGACCGGTGCGATCAACGAAAACACCACATTCGACAAGACCGATTTTCGCAATACCGTTCCTCGTTTCTCAGAAGGGAACCGTAAAGCCAATCAAGCACTGGTTGAACTGTTAGGCAAAATTGCAGCGGAAAGAAATGCAACTCCGGCCCAAATAGCATTGGGCTGGTTACTCGCGCAAAAACCGTGGATCGTTCCTATTCCCGGCACTACTAAGTTGCACCGTTTGGAGGAGAATTTAGGTGCATCAGATATAGAACTGTCCGGCGAAGATCTTAATCAAATCAACGGCGCGTTGTCCGATATTGAAATACAGGGACATCGCTACTCGGAGCAGGCGCAAAAAATGATAAACCGATAATGTTTAATTGGGGCGGTTATCCGCCCGTTTATAAATCTAAAGACGATGAAAAAGCTTACTTTGGCTGTCCTATTTGGAACTGCACTTTTTACCCGTGCCTCTGCACAAGACAAACCTATTTTTCCAAAAGGCGAAATTGCCACCATAAATAACCATACCGGAACGGTTTGGCTAAACGAGCTGAATAAACCGGACAGCACATTGGACATTGCTATCGCTACAGCAACCTTTGCACCCGGCGCTAAATTAGACTGGCATATTCACCCTGCGGGCCAGATCCTGATGATCACCGAAGGAACCGGTTATTACCAGGAAAAAGGTAAAGCCGTTCAGGTGGTGCATAAAGGAGATGTGATTAAATGTGTACCAGGGGTTGCTCATTGGCATGGAGCATCACCCAAAAGTAGTTTTACTTATGTGGCTGCAAGCACAAACAGTGCGAAGAACAAAACAATATGGCTTCAGCGGGTAACCGATGCCGAATACAATAACGTTAAAAATTAGGCGAACGAAGGATTGATTATAGTTACCCACAAGTAAGATGCTTTAGCTATACCCAATCCTTTATAAACTCATTAAATGCCTGCTTGTATTGTTCGGTTACAGGTATAGTGAGTTCGCCTATCTGAAGGGTGTTTTTTGCTATTGCGGTTACCGCACTGCCTGCAACGATGAACGACCGGTGTATCCGGATAAAACCCGACGCTGAAAGCTTCTCCTCCAGGTTTTTTAAACTGATCAGGGTAAGCATGGGTTTATCCTGATTCTTCAGATAGATTTTGACGTAATCTTTCAGTCCTTCAATATAGAGTATATCCGTAATCTGGATTTTGACCAGTTGATAATCAACTTTGAGATAGATGTAGTTCCTTTCCAAACGCTGTTCTGCGGGTGCTGAATGTGCGTCCTCCTTGTTGGCACCCACCAACTTGAAATAATCTAAAGCTTTAGTGGCCGATCTGGTAAAATCAACAAAACTGAATGGTTTTAACAGATAATCCAGCGCATCTACTTTGAAACCCTCCAGCGCGTATTGATCATAGGCAGTGGTGAAAATCACCCGGAGCGTTTTTTTTCTCCCTGATTGCTCAATGATCCTCGCCAGCTCTATGCCGCTCAGATCAGCCATGCGGATATCAAGGAACAGCAATTGAAGTTCCGGCTGTTCATGTGTTGCCTTAAGTGCGTCAACGGCGTTGGTAAATGTTCCGGTCAAATTCAAAAACGGCGTTTGCTCAATGTACGAGGCAAGAAGCTTTAAGGCTACCGGTTCATCATCTACAGCTATACAATTTATCCTCATGACAAAACGAGCTTTAATATCACAGTGTAGTCTCGGGTATTGTGATCATCGAATACCTCCAGGGTATACCTGCCAGGGTATAACAGATCAAGACGACGTTTGGTGTTGGCAATACCAATTCCATTACTTTCTTCCAAAAATTGCGCTTTTTCTTTGAACAAAGAATTTTTTACTTCGACCTTGAATTCATTGGCAGACTGGCTGATGTCGACATAAATATAACTGGGGTTCACCAGGCTGATACCATGCTTAAATGCATTTTCGATAAAGGGTAAAAAAAGCATAGGCGCAACTTCGTAATTTCGTATGCCATCCTGCTTTTCATAGATGATTTGCACGCCTTCGGTTAACCTTAACCGCATTAGTGAGATATAGTCTTCAATAAATTTCAGTTCCTTCTCCAGGGTGGTCATGTCATTTTTTGTATCATAAATAACATAACGCATCATGTGCGACAGCGTATAGATGGCATCCTTAGATGCGGGAGGATTGGTGTCCGAAAGGCCATAGATGGTGTGTAAAGTATTAAAAAAGAAATGCGGATTGATCTGCGCCTTTAACAAAGAAAGTTCTGTATTTACTTTGTCCCGCTCAGTTGCCGCCATGACCTCCTGGTGTGCTTTTAACTTTTGATAAAAAGCGATGATGGTGCTGATCCCTAATAATACCATCGCCGTCATCATCGTCCAATAAAAATCATGCGAGCTTGTGCCGGCCGGCTTTTTATTGTATAGCCTTGCAAAGGCTGCGTTGGCGCCGGTTACATCATCAAGCAAACCGTTCATGCAGACCATAGCCATCACCAATCCCAATGATGTACCTATATAAAGGAATGCCCTATTGTTAAATAATAAACGCGGGGTTAAAAACAACAAGTTAAAGTAAAACAGGGATGTCCACAGGAGGTGCATAAGAATCCGCTTAATCCAAAACTCGTGTGGAAGGTTGAATGGCCAGGTTAATGGAAAAAGGGTATATATGACAAGGCCCGTCACAATATAGAAATGTACCGACAAGAACACTTTTTTCAGAACAGGGAACACCATCATATCATTTGATGTAAAAGTAGTATAAAAAAGTGCGTTTTGTTTCTCAGGCAAAACGCACCATACCGTTTTCAAACAGTAATCAACTAAATCCCATCTCACCGGGATATATACAAATGAGCATTTATTAAGTCATTAAAAAACATCAAATAGACGGTTATAGCGATAAAATCGATAGAATGGCAATTTTTATCTATCATGATTTTTCTTTGGTGGCATAAATAAAAATAAGATCACGGCTGTTTTAAAACGGCTGGTCATTTAGCCCGTCTATTTTAAATGCTGTCCCGTCTATTTTTAAAGCGTAACTGTCTATTACCCAAATTATGAAATCGAAATTTGCGTTGTTTTGATAATATAAACCAAAGAACCATGAAAATATCAATCATCGCAGTCGTTCTGTTTCTTGCCGGTGTGCAGCTATCAAATGCCCAGGCTAAGTTGCCGGGCGCACCAGGAAGCCCAACTAAAGAAGAACAGGAAATTCTTGAGCTTTCCAAAAATAAGTGGACATGGATGGCTGACAAAAACGTGGAGAAATTAAACGAATTATTTAATGAAAACTGTGTTTTCGTCCACATGGGCGGAAGTTGGGGCAAAACGCAGGAACTGAATACGATCAAAGGCGGCTTCATCTGGTATAAAAAAGCTGAAGTATATGGTGCGTCAGTAAACATTTTTGGCAATACGGCCATTCTATTAAATGACATCGACTTATTAGCTGTAGTTGGCGGCAACGAGGTGATACATGCCTTTATGGTAACGGAGGTTTATCTGAAAGAAAACGGCCAATGGAAAATGGGCTCGCTTACTTTTTCAACTTTAGTAAGACCGGTTAAAATGAAAAGTAATTCCAGCCGGCCGGCACAGCCGCAACATTAACATGCCGAACTGGCCGCGATCAAAATTGAAGGTGTTGGATTACTGGAATTTGTTTTGGCGTTTTTGGGTGTCGAAGCGCCGCCAAAGAAATAAATACGGCAATAGCTTGGTGCTGATTGATCATGAAAGTTTGCCAGCCCGACTTACAATTCTGATATCTATTTACCAGAGAACATTACATCTATGAAAGCTTTAAGAATCCTTGTAATGATTACTACAATTGCCCTCACGGCAAGCTGCTCAAAGGCGCAGCGGGCCTCGGGTGAAAATAACTCTGCTTCGACTGGTATGGGATCTCTTACAGGTAAAAAAGTATTGATCGTTTATTTATCCAGGACTAACAATACAAAGGCGATAGCACAGATCATTCAAAAGAATGTTGGCGGTACCCTGGTCGCCTTGGAACTTGCCAAGCCTTACCCCCAGAACTACCAGGCCATTGTAGCCCAGGTAGCCCGTGAGAATGAAACAGGCTTCTTGCCACCGCTCAGGACAAAAATTGACAGTATTTCAAAGTATGATATCATATTTCTCGGGTTCCCGACCTGGGGAATGCAATTGCCGCCGCCGATGAAAAGTTTCCTGAAGCAATACGATCTAAGCGGTAAAACAGTCGTGCCTTTCAACAGTAATGCGGGTTATGGTATCGGCAGCACTTTTGAAACGGTAAAGGAACTGGCCCCTGACAGTAAAGTTCTGGAAGGCTACACCACAAAAGGTGGAATTGAAAGGGACGGTATCCTGTTTGTGATTCAGGGAGACAAGGAGAAGCAGGTTAAGGAAGCGGTAAGCACATGGTTGAAAAAAATTGGCATCATAAAATGATGAGAAGAATTGGCAATATGATCTGCGGTTTACTGGCGATGCTGATGTGGAGCCTGAATACTTTCGCCCAACAAAATCCGGTGCCAGTTTCATCACTCACCCCGAAACAGGAAAGTATTGTACCCATAGCTGCTTATACAGCAAATGGCGATCAGGTCGGTTTGAGAGCGGCTTTAATCTCAGGCTTGGAAGCCGGTCTGACCATCAATGAGATCAAAGAAATAATAGTCCAGTTGTATGCTTACGCCGGGTTTCCCAGAAGTTTAAACGCCATCAGCACTTTGCAAGGATTGCTTAACGAAAGAAAAAAAAACGGAATCGAAGACATAATCGGTAAAGAATCGCGTAAGCGAACATTTAAAGATGGAAAATTTGCGTTCGGTAAGGACGTTCAGACCAAACTGACCGGCAGCACGGCGACAGGATCGGCGCAAACATTCGTTCCTGTTATCGATACTTTTCTCAAAGAGCATTTATTTGCCGACATTTTCAGCCGGGATATTCTAGATTTTAAAACGAGGGAAATTGCAACAATTTCTGCCCTGGCCAGCCTGGGCGGTGCAGAAGGACAATTGCGCGGCCATCTGGGCGTGGGTAGAAACGTTGGCTTATCCGAGGGGCAGCTAAGGGGTATAGCTAAAACGTTATATGCCGGGGTAGATAGGGATGCAGGCGAAACTGCCGCAAAATTGTTGGATGGGATGTTCAGTGCAGCAGCCGCTTCGTCAGCATCCACTCCGGCACTTGTATCCATCAAAGAACCAACATTTGCTAAAGGAAACAAAGTGTCTAATGGCAATTTTACCGGCAATGTTTGGGTGAACATGCTGACCAGTGTAGATACGGCCAACAGCACGTCGGTTGGCAATGTCACTTTCGCGCCAAAGGCACGTTCTAACTGGCACCGGCACCCTTCCGGACAGATATTATTAGTCACAGACGGCCTGGGTTACTACCAGGAAAAGGGACAGCCCATCCGCCTGATCCGTAAAGGTGATGTTGTTAAATGTCCGTCAAATATTGCGCACTGGCACGGTGCATCACGCGACAGCTTTATGTCCCATGTCACCCTGGGGCCGGATAATGGAAAAGGGCCGGTAGAATGGTTGAGCAGCGTAACAGATGAAGAATATAACCAGTTAAACTAAGGAGATAAAAATGCGTATTAAAACTTCTGTAGTATGAAAAAATACATTCTTATAATACTGGCCGGCACCGTGCTGCTGGCAACATCGTGTAAAAAGAAGCGCAGCGAACCGGAAACTGCCCAGCCTTCTGAAACCACTACGCCCGGCACTACCGACCCGCCGGTAACTTCGGTTGAAACCAACCCGTCTAATTCACGCTACAGCCCGGCTTTTACAGGGCAGACCCGTGTCAATGCCGTGCGAACCACTACAGCCTATCAATCTACAGTAATAACTTCATCCTTAACAAGCCCATGGGGTATTGCCGCTTTGCCGGATGGGCGGTTCCTCGTTACGGAAAAGGCGGGTAATATCCGGTTAGTGACCGCCTCAGGCCAGGTAAGTGCACCAATAAGCGGGATGCCGGCTGTCAATAGCGGTGGTCAGGGTGGCTTGCTTGGCCTGTGTATTGATCCTGCGTTTACAACTAACCGCATGGTTTACTGGTCATTTTCGGAAAGGCGTTCAGACGGTAATCTACTGGCGGTTGCAAAAGGCCATCTTTCTTCAGATGAAACCGGCATGGAAAACGTAACGGTGATCTATCGTGCTACACCAGCTTACTCAGGTACAAATCAATATGGCAGCAGGGTGATCTTTGACCGCACCGGCAACCTCATCGTCAGCAGCGGTGACCGTTCCGATCCCGGCATCCGCGTACAGGCACAAGCTCTAAACTCCTCAATTGGCAAGATTTTAAGGATCGCGACCGATGGACAGCCCGCACCCGGCAATCCTTTCGTAGGTCAGGCTGATGCACGGCCAGAGCTTTATTCGATAGGTCACAGAAATCAGCACGGCTTGGCATTCCACCCAGTAACAGGTGATTTGTGGGAAGGTGAACTTGGCCCACGAGGCGGAGATGAAATAAACCTGATACGGCCCGGCGCAAATTATGGCTGGCCGGTTATTACTTATGGTATCGATTACAGTGGGCAACCCATTGGTAATGCCATCCAGCAGCAAAATGGCATGGAGCAGCCGGTTTACTACTGGGACCCGGTAGTTTCACCCAGCGGCATGACCTTTTACCGCGGCAACCGCATTCCGGAATGGGAAAATAACCTGTTCGTTGCCGCGTTAAGCGGCATGCATATCGTCAGGCTGGTTATTGAAAACAATAGGGTTACCGGCGAAGAAAGGCTGCTGGCGAGTGAACGACAGCGGTTCCGGGATATTACCCAGGGGCACGGCAATGCTTTATATGCCATAACTGACGGCGGAAGGCTATATCGTATCGACAGGCAATAAAAGTATGCAGTATAATATAATTAATTTTTGTATTTTCACTCTAAACCATTATACCAAAGTTAATTACATAGCCATTACCGACTTTGCGAATCTCTTTAATATCAGGAGTTGAGCCTAAACCCGATGACAATCATTAAGAGGTTGAAACATCATTAGAAAACCAATATTAAAATGGAAAAGACTAACACTAATTTCAACAGACGTGCCTTTCTTAGGGCATCTGCACTTGTGGGAGGTGGACTGATGATCCAGTTTAGCGCCCTTGCAAAATTTGGACTTGCCGAAAGGGGCATTGACACCGCTGTTGCTGCCGAATGGAGTGAATTAACGGGTTACATCAAAATAACGGCGGATAATATCGTCAAGATTATTTGTCCTAACCCGGAGTTCGGCCAGAATGTGATGACTTCGCTGCCCATGATGGTAGCCGAAGAACTGGATGTAAACTGGAAAGAAGTAATCGTTGAAATGGGGCCTCATGACAATGCAAAACTGGGTCCTCAGTTTACCGGCGGCAGTAACTCCATGAGGATGTATTGGAAACCCCTTCGCGAAGCCGGAGCAGCAGCCCGTAATATGCTGATGCAGGCTGCAGCACAAACATGGACTGTACCAGTAGAAGAAGTTACAACTAAGGCCGGATTGCTTTATCATGAAAAAAGCGGTAAAACAGGAAAGTATGGCGACTTTGCATCAAAAGCTGCGGCCATTCCAGTGCCAAAGGGCGTGAAGGTAAAAGATATTAAAAACTTCAACGTCGTGAGGCATTCACAAAAAAATGTAGAAGGGACAAAGATCATAAGCGGCAAGCCGCTTTTTGGGTTAGACTATAAACACGAAGGTATGCTGATTGCTATGGCAGTACATCCGCCCGCATTTGGTATGAAACTTAAATCATTTGATGCTTCGCAAGCCTTGAAAATGCCAGGGATAAAAGATGTTTTTACCATCAAATTATATGAAGAGGGCTTTGAACAGGGTGGTTTCGATACACGCACATTCAATGTTCTATTGGCGGTTGTTGGCAAAACCACCTGGGAAGTGATGCAAGCCCGTAAAAAACTTGCTATTGAATGGGAACCTGCCGGTGATAGCAAAGATATTATGCAAGGCCGCGGTGGAAAGCGGGAAGTTATTGTTCCAGGAGAACTTGAAAGCACCGACAAGCAATTGGAAAAAATGCGCGAGTATGCAGGCAAACCTGCACAACAATTAAGAAAGGATGGCGATCCGGAAACTGCCTTCAAGAATGCGGCGCAAATTATCGAACGCACTTATAATGCACCTTTCCTGGCACATAACTGTATGGAGCCGATGAATTTCTTTGCACATGTTACAGATGAGAAAGCTTTGGTTGTAGGACCTTTGCAAGCCCCGGGCTGGACAGAACCAACACTTTCGAAAATCTTAAAGCTCCCAGCGGACAAGATCGAAATACAGATGACCCGTATGGGCGGTGGATTTGGCCGGCGGGCTTATGCACACTATCTAATGGAGGCGGCGCTGATCTCTAAAAAAGCAAAGGCACCGGTCAAGCTCATTTACAGTCGTGAAGATGATACGACCTATGGGATTTACCGCCCGATGTACACCGCCACTTACCGGGCTGCGCTGGATGCGAATAAAAACCTGACCGCTTTCCATGTCAAAGGCGGCGGTATTCCTGAAAATGCAATTCATCCAAACAGGTTTCCTGCCGGTGCAGTCGATAATTACCTTGCCGAGGGCTGGGAGATCCCATCCAATATAACCATTGGCGCATTCAGGGCGCCAAGGTCAAACTTCAACGCGGCCGCGGAACAATCTTTCCTGGATGAACTGGCGGAAGCGATGGGTAAGGACCCGATCGATTTCCGGCTGGAGCTGTTAAAGAGGGCAAAGGAAAATCCTGTTGGTAAAAACAATGACTATGATGCTGACCGGTATGCGGGCGTGTTAAAATTAGTTAAAGAAAAATCAGGCTGGAATGGCCCTGAGCATGAAAAATTCAGTCGTGGTGTTGCCGCTTACTTCTGTCATAATTCATATGCGGCCCATGTAGTGGATATGACGACCAAAGAAGGGCTACCTTATGTGGAAAGGGTATTCAGCGCCATCGACTGCGGAATAGTTATCAACCCGGATGCCGCAACAAATATGGTTCAGGGCGCGGTTGTTGACGGAATCGGAAACGCATTGTATGGCGGGTTAACACATAAGAACGGTATTGTTGAACAAAATAATTTCCATTCGTACAGGATCATCCGTATGCATGAAGCACCTAAAAAAGTAGACGTTCACTTCGTTCAAAACGATATTGATCCTACCGGTTTGGGTGAGCCACCCTTTCCTCCAGTATTTGGCGCTGTGGCTAATGCATTGTATAAATCTACTGGCAGGCGTTATTATCAGCAACCATTTTCGTCACCGCAGCCAGAGATACCGGCTGTTTAATTCACTAATTTTCTTTCAATCCTAATATTTAAAATCATGATCACGCTAAATATTAATAAGAAAACCTATCATTTGGATATAGATCCAAACACACCGTTATTGTGGGTACTACGGGATCACGTTGGCCTTGTGGGCACAAAGTATGGCTGTGGGGTAGCACAATGCGGTGCCTGTGTGGTGCATTTAAATGGTGAGGCTGTTCGTTCCTGCGTTACAAAGGTAAGCCGCGCCGAAGGGGAAAAAGTGGTAACGATTGAAGGGTTGTCTGCAACAAACACCCATCCCTTACAAAAGGCCTGGCTGGAGTTGGATGTATCGCAATGCGGCTACTGCCAGGCCGGACAGATCATGTCAGCTGCTGTGCTGCTCAAGGAAAACAAAAAGCCTACTGACCAGGACATTGATGATGCCATGGCAGGGAATATTTGCCGCTGCGGTACTTATTTGCGTATCCGGGAAGCCATTCATTTGGCCTCGGAACTGCAAGGAAAGGAAAACTCGAAATGAAAAAGAGATCACTTGCTGTAATTGGCACTTTACTGATCATGGTTGCCATAATGGCTTTTAGCCTGGATACTTCCAAAAAAACAGTTCCAATACCCGTAATAAAAAAAGACAGTTTAGTTTCTGTAGCGGCTTTTAAGCAAGTGTATACTGTGCTCATGAGCGCCCGTTGTATGAATTGCCATCCTTCCGGAAACGTCCCGCTTCAGGGCGACGACAGCCATTTGCATACCATGTTGCCTAAAAGAGGTATTGACGGAAAGGGTGTATATGCTATGAAATGTTCCAACTGCCATCAGCCAATCAATACTCCCGGCCTGCATGCGCCCCCGGGAAACCCCAACTGGCATTTGCCCCCGGCAAATATGAAGATGGTTTTCCAGGGAAGGACTCCTAATCAGTTGGCCAAACAGTTAGTGAACCCTAAGACAAACGGAAATAAAACAATGCAGCAGTTAATAGCCCATGCAGATGATGGCCTGGTACTGGCCGGCTGGAAGATGGGCGAAGGTCGTAAACTTCCACCGATGAGCCATGCAGCATTTAAGAAAGCCTGGATCACATGGATCAAAAACGGTGCTTATGCCCCGGCATCTAAGTAAAAGAGAGAGAGCTAAAAACCGATCCAATTGTTTGCAGGTTTTCGAGAGTAGAAACGAATTTGAAGGTGTTCGGCGGGGTTCCGCCCGAACCTGTAATCGTTGAAAAACGCAAATACTTCTTAAATTTTTTGCGTTTTTCGGCAAAAATTGCACCCTCTTTTTACCAAAACATTTCCGCGAACAAAAAGGTAAATAGTTTGGAATTGTTTTAATAAGTATCTGAAATTAAGAATACCATAGTAAATGATAGCCAGACTGTGGTGTATTTTCTTTACTGTTAACCTGAAAAAAATGATGATGACTGGATAGACGAACGTACACCGTAAAACTGTCTAAGCCTTTCGATCACTTCATAATAAAGGGAGGTGCCGGTATGCTCCTCATTTGGACTACGGCTTTCAATGACGATAATGTGTTGGATATCGGCGTTCGTTAGCATTTTTTTTTGCAGCAATTAGGTTAAAAGAACGCATAACATTGAATTTTTTTTAAATATTTAAAAACAGATGTTGACATTCAACTCAACATTATTGAACGACTGATGATTTCTATTTTTAGATAATTTTTATTCCTCTAACTTATCTTGAACTTTTTTAAAATATACTCAGCGGTAGCGGCTAAATTTTTAAAATCTTGTATAAAATGGTTCGAAAACTCTGGATCGTAGCTCACAAAATTTTAAAAACCGCTTCTAATGCATTTAGAGGCGGTTTTTAGGTTTTAAGCATTTTTTAGATATTGCGTTTCTAAGCTGTAGAGTCACTTTTCGAGTTCGATATCTCTACTCTGTAGATTTCAAACTTCCATCATCATCACTTTCCAGGTGTGGCGGTATCAGTTTATACATTACCGGCGTTACGATCCTCGATAGTATAGTAGAACTGATCAACCCGCCGATCAGTACAATCGCCAATGGCGCTATGAGGGGATTAGGGTTCAAAGCAATAGGAAGCAGTCCACAGATCGCAGTTATCGAAGTAAGCACAACCGGAAGAAAGCGGGTTTCACCGGCCATGTTGATGGCCTCATCAATACTATGGCCTTCGAGCCGTAACTGGTTAGTAAAATCTACCAGCAACAGCGAATTTTTAACCTGTATACCTGATAAGCCGATGAATCCGATAATAGAGACAAGTGACATCGGGTTGCCTGTCATCAGTAGTAATACCACCCCGCCAAGGATACCTAAAGGAATGATCGACAATACAATAATGATCCCTTTAAAGGTCTTAAACTGCAGCAGCAGGACCCCGATAAAAAGAAAGGTGCTCAATATAATTACGGAAAGAAAGTTACCGCCCAGTGTATCACCTTCTGACTCTGCCTCGCCGGAAAGCTTGTAATAATAGCCCTGCGGCATCTTTAATTTATTCAATTGCGGAACAACGTCTTTCAAAATATCATTGGCCAGTACATGCTCTTTCGTAAGCGACGTAACCTTGGCGAAGCGTGATTTATTAAAATGGTTGATCGCCGTAGGCGAGGTTTCAAAGGAGATCGTAGCGATCTGGTCGACCAGCACCGGGGTTCCCTGCACATTGTTGACATACAGGTTTTTTAAAGCATTGAGGTTAGAGAACTTATCCCTTGGAAGAGTGATCACTACATTGCGTGAATCGCCCCGGTCATCAATATAATCCCCTACGGTTAACCCGGCGACTGCCAGGCGGACTACTTTGTCCACATCACTGGTCAGGACACCCAAAGTACGGGCCTTTTCTTTATCGATCTTTATTTTAACATCCGACTTATAGGTATTGAGTTCGTTGTTGACGAAGAAAGTGCCCGGATGTTTCCTCAGGATCTCTTCCACTTTAAATGAAAGTGACCGTAAGGTATCCTGGTTCTCACCAAATACTCTTACTACAATATTCGCTTCTATAGGTGTTCCCTGTTCAAAATCTTTGATTTCGATCCTGGCATAAGGGAAGTCGCTGAACTTCTTTCGCAGTCGTTTGATCAGTTCCGTTTTTTCACCGGGACTTGCCTCTTCGCCCAATTGAACAAATACCTGGGCAAAGTCGGGCTTTACATCCTGCTGGTGCACGTTGTAATAGATCTGGGGGTTACCCTTACCCACATTCGACGTATAAAAAACGATCTCCTTATACTGTTTCAGTTCACCTTCTACCAGTTTGGTCACCCGGTTACTTTCCGGGATATCCGCCTGCAGGGGCATTTTGATATTGATCAGGAACATTGGTTTTTCAGAAGTGGGGAAAAGCTTAAATCCGGTTTGTGTGAACAGGAAAAAGGCAAGCCCGCTTAAGGCTAATGATATCCCGATAGTGGCTTTGGGCCATTTTAAAGCGACGGGCATAATGCCAGCATACGAACGTGTCAGGAATCCTTGCAGGTGCTTTAAAAAGAAATTGCCCCCGCCATGTGTATGCGTTTTTAACATCCGGCTACCCAGGAAAGGAACCAGTGTCAATGCTACGATCATGGATGCCAGTACGCTGGTCATGACGGCCATTGGCAAGCTACGGATAAATTCACCGGCTATATCGGGCAAGAATGCCAGCGGCAAAAACGCGATAACCAGCGTGGCCGTACAGCCAATTACGGCAATACCGATCTGTTGCGTTCCTTTGAATATGGCGTCCATTCGCGAATGACCTTCCCTGAGCCAGCGTTCAATATTTTCTACCACCACAATACTGTCGTCCACCAGTAATCCTAACGCCACCACCAGGCCAACAATACTCAACTGGTTTAAAGAATAGCCTAACATGTTTAAGGCAATGAGTCCCAGGGCTAAGGAAAGCGGGATGGAGATCATTACGATCAGCGATGCCCTGAAGCCTAAAGGAAGAAGGGTTACTACCACCAGCACAATAGCCAGCCCAAAGTCAAAGCCAAGATGGCCTAAACGTTCGGATACCATATTGGCCTGGTCGAAGTTCTTGACCATGTGGATGTTCTCCGGCAGGGTTTTGCCAAATTCCTCCAATACCGGTAAATATTCTTTCTGAACGCTGGCTATATTCACCTTATCTTTCATGGCTGCCGTAACCAGGATACAACGGTGCCCGTTCACACGGGTAATATGGTCGACGATGCCATCCTTGTAGCTCACGTCTGCCACATCTTTCAGATAGATGATCTTGCCATTGGCATTGTAGATCACCGTATTGGCCACATCTTCCACGTTTTTAAATTTGCCGCTGGTTTTTACGTTAAACACCTTGCTGTCCAGGTTAACACTCCCTCCGGGGATATCCGCGGCTTCGCTTTGCAAACTGCCGATGACCACATTAAGCGGTATTTTCAATTGAGCCAGCTTATCCAGCTGCATATCTATGCGGATCTCCTGCTCGGGCATACCGAAGTATTTCACCTCTTTTAAGTTGGTGATTTTTTCTAATTGCGTTTTCAGGATGTCTGCTTTATCCCGCAGCAATTTACCGGAAGCGTTATCTGATACGAGAGCAACCTGCAAAACTTTTACGTCTGATGAGGATACCTTTTCTGTTTTGATCAGGTAGATATCTTTAGGAAGTTCACTATTTTTTAGTGCATTGATCTCCGTGGATATTTCCTGGTATTTGTTGTCCACGTCAACACCATATTTAAATTTTGGCTGAATAACCGCCACACCGTCCTCTACGGTTGTCAGGATCTTCTCAATGTTTTCCAGCCCATAGATTTTATTTTCGATGGGTTTTACTACCTGTTCTTCCATATCCTTGGGACTGGTACCCGGGTAAATAACCGTAATGATATATTGCGGTGCATGTGTGGTCGGGTCTTCCGAACGGGGCATGGTAAACAGCGTAAGCACGCCGACAACTGCTACCAAAAGGAATATGATCAGCGTGAACTGATAGTTCTTGACTGCAAAATTGGTGATCTTCATGGCCTTACTTGATAATTTTAATGAAAGATTGTTCGTTGAGGTAAGCGCTGTTGGAGATCACGATCTGGTCAATGCCTTCCAGTTTATCCTTGAGGTACACGTTTTCGTTATCAAACTTCAGGATGGTAACCGGTACTCTTTTTACCCTGGTTGTGCCGATAGTAGTAAACACGAAACCTTTGTTGCCGTCGGCCTCTACCAGCGATGCATAGGGAATGACCATTACGCTTTCATCCTGATGGGTAGCTATTTCTGCTTTGCCAAACATGCCCACTGCAGGTTTTACGCCGTTTAGTTGCAGCTTGAGTTCGATTTGAAAAGAACCAAGTTCACGGTCAGCCGCCTGCGACTTGCGGAACACGGTAGCATCAAAGGCCTGACCGGCATAACCGTCGAGCGTTACTTTGGCTGTTTGCCCGGGCTTAATGATGGCCCATTCGCGGTCGGTTACTCCCACCTTAAGTGAATAACTGTTTCGTTGTTCGGTAGAGTTGGTCAGCAATACCGGCATCCCTCCGGAAATAACTTCGCCTTCGTTTGCTATTTTCTTGCTTACAAAACCGTCAGATGCTGCGTATATTTTAGAGTATCGCTCGTTAAAGGCCGTTGCTTCACGGGCTTTTTTGGCAACATCCAAAGCTGTTTTGGTATTCTGCAGTTGCTCTAAGGTGTAAACACTGTCTTTGTAAAGATTTACTGCACGGCTGTAGTCACGCTGTGCCTTTTCTACACCCAAACTGGATTGGGCTAAACCCGCTGAAATTTCTGTAGAATTGAGCGTAGCGAGCAATTGCCCCTGTTTAAAGAACTGGCCTTCCTGTACCAGGATACGACTGATCACGCCGCCTATCTTAAAGGCATATTTGGCTTCATCCTCCGTACTGACCAGGCCGGTGGCGGCGATCTGATCGGGTACGCCTAAGGTAGACACCGGGGCGATTTTAACCGGGATGATATCCGGTTCCCCTATTGGATTACCTTCCTGGTGTTTTTCTTTACAGGAAGCCATCAAGGCTAAGGCTGCTATGGTAATGCTGAATAATTTTATTTTTTTCATAATTGTTTGTTTTTAAGGTATTCAAGAGCCCTTCGGGATTTTCATGATCTCATTTTATTGAATGGTGAAACTGGCGTTGGCGCGTTCGATGGCTGCATCTGCAATCCAGGTGTCGTAAAGGGCAATATTGGCGTGAAGCTGGGCATCGATCCACTGGTTCTGGGCATCCAGCAGTTCAATGTAAATGGCCATTCCCTGTTTGTATAATTTCAGCATATCCCCGTAATAGGTCTGACTGGTTTTTAATTGCGATTGGGCAGCTTCATATTGGGCGATAGCGCTTTGCATACCGGCCTGGCGTACCTTGAGTTCCGTGAGTAGTTGCTGTTGTACATAATCGGTCTGTGAGGCCAGTGCGTCGCGGTCGGCAAGGGCTTGTTTGACCCGGTAATTGTTTTTGCCGGAGGAAAATAGGTTCCATTCCAGGGAAACCCCGAATAAGTAATAACGGCTTTGACTATTGAACTTCCAGTCAAAAGCCTGCGAACCCAGATCGATAAAAGTTCCCAACTTAGGTATGAGATAAGATTTGGCCAGGCCGGTCAGGTTGCCGTTAATATCTTTTGCTATCCGTAATTTTGATAACTCTTCTCTGCCGGTAACGCTGTTTCCCAGCAATTGCTCCCTTGCAGGCAGTGTTTTAATATCATCTAAAAGTACGCTGTCTGTCAATGGGCGGTTAAGCAGGAAGTTAAAATAGTAACGGGCTGATTCTGCTGTTTTCTGTGCCCCAATAAGTGAAGCATTGATCCTGGATACTTCATTCTGGCTTCTAAGCACAACTGTCCGGTTTACTTTACTGTTATCATACAGCTTCGTATTGATCCTTTGACCTTCTTCAACCAGCCGGAGTGAAGATTCATAGATGCCGGTAGCATAAACAGCTTTCTGATAATTGTAATAGGCTGTTTTGATCTCTTTGACCAGTTCACGTTTGTAGAGCAATACCTCGGCCTTTTGCAGATCTACCTGTTGCTTTTTGATCCGCTTGTTATAGATCAGTTCCGCATTCAGAATGGGAAGTGTCGTGCGGAATTTAGCATCGTAGAAATTGTCCGGGTTGAGCAGGATTTTTTGGTTTTGCAGCTGCGGAAAAGCGTTGCTGCCTGTCAACCGGTTTAGCGTGGAGTAAACTCCGTTAAACAGATCGCCAGTCGGGAAATCTATCGTACGCCCGCCATCAGCTTTAGTGTAGGTGGTGGAAAAGGTAACCTCGGGCAAAAACATGCTTTTGGGTTCCTTCAGCGCGTAGATATTTTTTTCGAGTACAAAGTTTTGTTGCTTTATACTTTCGTTAGAGGCAAGGCCTTGCCGGATATACTCATCCAGCCTGCCCTGGGCTTTTGCAATGGGTGCAGCCAATAAGGCCGACGATAAAAGCAAAAGTTGATAGAATGTTTGACTTTTAAATTTCATTTTTAATCATTGTTTTAATTTTAAACAGCGTTCAATTATATTCGAAAAAAAAGGCTAACTTTTTTCGAGCAGCGCCACAAAAGACTCATATCCGTTTTGCATCAGCTCTTCATTCGTCTTGCCGACAAAGCTTGAATTGCGGTTTTTGCAAAAAAGCGCGCAGATGCCATGAACCACCGAGATGATCAGGAAAGTAAAGTATTCCGTATCCATATCCTTGAACCTTCCTTTTTGCTGGCATTCCTTTACCATTTCATGCATATAACTGATCGCTTCTTCTGCGATCTGAAATCCCTCGGACAACGGATCTTTAACCGGTTCGTCAACAATAAACATCAGGTTATAATAATCCTTGTTCTCCTGGGCGAATTGAATAAAAACGCGCCCGGAAGCCTTTAACCGCTCGAAGGGGTCCCCAACCTTGTCTAATACTTTTAACTGGTTTAGCAACAGGCGGAAACCTTCTTTATGCAATTCGTGGAAAATTTCGCCTTTATCCTTAAAATAGAAATATAGCGAGCCCGGACTATAACGGATCTCCTGGGCAATACTGCGCATGCTGGCCTGTTCATAACCCTTTTCTAAAAATATCTTACGTGCACCGTTAAGGATGCGTTTGTGCATTTCCTGCTTCTCTTCCAGTTTTCGTTCTGCTATGCCCATTTTTAGATGATGATAAGATACAAATATAAGATCGCTGTTCGTGTGGCCAAATTTAGCATGGGTATTTCTAACTAATTAGCCATTCCCGGACTGATCCGGCCCATAATGCTCACCGCGGCCTTTCTGTTCAATAACTTGAAACCGAACAGCATAAAACGGTTTTTCCAACCTTGTACTACCCTTGGCTTCTGCCGCTTTTGCAATGCTTTCACGAGCTCCTGCGCAACATCTTCAACAGAGGAAACTACGAAATCAGGGAAATCACTTGCCTGCCGGCCCGCATGAGCATGAAAGTCTGAATTGGCCGCGCCTGGATTAAAGCCCATCACGTAAACCCCTTTGGGCTTAAACTCATACCATAACGATTCTGAGAAATTGGCGACAAAACTCTTAGTCGCGGCATAAACCGCGCCTCCCGGAAGAGAAGAATGAGCCAGCAATGAGCCGATATTAACCAGCGCATCCCCCTTGACAGCTTTCTGTAAAAAGCTATAAGACAAGGTTACCAGGGCCTGCATATTAAGCTGCATGGTGGCCATCTGGTCTTCCAGCGGGATATCCGTAAATTTGCCGTAAGTACCGTTACCAGCGTTGTTGATGAGAACGTCGTACTTTTCAGTTCGGAGATGCGCTGTCAGCTTTTGCAGGTCTTCCGTGTTGTTCAGATCAGCAACCAGGATTGTGTGGCCGCTTCCGCTTAAACTGCTTAACGCCTTTTCGAGGCGGTCCCTGTTACGGGCTACCAGTGTTACCTGGTAATTCTGTTGGGCCAACTGCCGGGCTGTTTCGAGCCCGATGCCTCCGCTGGCGCCTGTGATCAATGCTTTTTTCATGATTGCCTGGATTAATTTTAAACCGGGACAAATTTATTGAACACTGTTCAATAAAACAAAAATTACAAACCATCATTTTAAAACCTGACATTAAAAACAGAAAAGGTTGGATGATAAAGTTCACCTATTGAAGGCTGTCATCCCGGAGAAGGGAAGACTTAAGCAACTAATTATTCCCGTTCCGCCACTTTCTTCCGATGGTTTAATCCCCAGTCCTTAAGCGAATAGATGATGGGCGTTAGGGTATCGGCATATTCAGCCAATTGATAGGTGATCTTAACCGGGTAACCGTCGGTCACAGTCCTGATAATCAAACGGTGCTGCTCCAGGTCTTTCAATTCTTTGGCCAAAACTTTGGGCGTAATACCGGGGATACTTTCCTGCATATCGGTGAACCGGTCGTTTCCAACGCCCACAGCAATAATAATGGGTAGTTTCCATTTACCGTTAATCACGTCAAGTGCATCTCTCACAGGCTTTATCGTTTCGATGCAATCACAATGTGTTTTTTTAGCTACCATAAAATCCCATTTAAAACTATTTCACTTTCCTTTTGGAAAGTGCTATACAAAGGAAAGTAAAAATCTGCCAATTTTGTAAAAGAAATTATTTGGAATGATTGGCGATAAGATCTACAATTAATAATGAAGGATTAAATCAGTATCAAGATTTTAAAACAAACATAATGAAAATAGGAATAATAGGTACGGGTGCCATCGGCGGCACCATCGCAAAGAAATTAGCTGCTGCCGGCCATAAGGTAAAAGTTTACAGCAAGGGAGAGCGGCAAAAATTGGAAGAAAGGGCACTGGAACTGGACGTTATGCCATCCACCAAAGACCAGATCATCAAGGATGTCGAGGTACTTATCGTATCCGTTCCTACAATAGCTGTCCCGGGAATATCGGATCTTTTCGCTGACGTTTCAGATAAGGTTATAGTAATCGATACATCTAATTATTATCCGTTTCGGGATGGCGAGATCCAAGACTTGAAGAATGGCAAAGTCGAAAGTGTGTGGGTTTCAGAAACCCTGGGAAGACCGGTGATCAAAGCTTTTAACAATTTGCTGGCGCACAGTCTCGAACATGGCGGCAAGTCTGAAGCTACCAAGGACCGGATCGCGATGGCGGTGTCAGGCGACGATCAACAGGCGAAAGAAATAGTATCCACCTTGATAAATGATGCGGGTTTCGACGCTGTGGATGCCGGTACGCTTGCAGGTTCCTGGAGACACCAACCAGGCACTCCGGCCTATTGTACCGAATTGAGCGTGGCAGAACTCAAGCAAGCCCTCGGCAATGGCGACAAAGAAAATGCCGCACACCTGAGGGACCAGGCTATTGGGAAATTTATGGAATTTTCAATGCCACCTACACACGAAGATGTGGTAGCCATGAACCGTTTGCTGTTTTCTAAAAATCATAGGAAGCATTGACCAGCCGAGGGCGGTAATACAGCAGAATTATCGAATGCCAGGCAGGACTATGCTCCAGATAATGGTTTAAAAATTTCAAGCCCCATCGGTACTTAAACACAATTAGCGATAGAAGCCAGTTTCTTCAAATCTTCCATGAAAAAGTTCGAAAACTGCGGTCGGACCATCACAAAATTTCAAAACCGCTTTTATTGACAATAGAGGCGGTTTTTATTTTTTTACTCATTTTTAAACTTATCGTTTCCCGTTAATAGAAAGCACTTTTCGAGTTCCATCCTCACAGTCCAAAACTGAACGGCTCAATGTGCGGTTTTGTTGCAGTGCACCTATTTTATTTTATATAATTTTTCATTATCAATAAGTTATAAGTTTGTAACAGGGATTGAGTTATGATATCACAAATGGGCACATATACTTTCCATATTAAATACCTACGACCTGGCTTTCTTTGCAACCATCTTCATCGGCCTGCTATTGCCGTTTTTTTTGCGGTTTATTTTATTACCTCCAACAGGTCAATAACCCAAACCACGGTGACCGACCCAGCCGGATAATCGGGTTGTTTGCCGGCAAGTTGCGCTGGAAATACAAAACAATATTTACTGCCCGCATTCATTAACTTTATACCCTCGGCCAGGTTGGGGCCTATTTCCCCAACATTTATAGTCTCCCCCTTTTCATTGACTGAAGCTGATATATACTGCTTGCCAACTACAATAGTCTTCCTAAAGTTAATTTTTACGTTATCGGTTGCTGTAGGTTTAGCCCCCGCACCAGTACTAAGTACTTGATATAGCACCCCACTTGGCATAGTAAGTACACCGGGCCGTTTGGTAAACCCTGCTACAAATCTTTCCGCTTGTTCTTTGGCGTAGAGGGGGTTATATGGCGTAACATCCATTGCAAAATCTTTCTCGGTTACTGCTGGCGGCTGGTTTGCCACGGGCTGCCTCTCAGATACTGACGGGGAAGTTCCCGACCCTGAGTTGTATCTATTACTCCCACTATTTTTTACGCCCAACAACGTAGCATATGCATCAAGCATCTTATCGGTTGATGAACGGCTGTCGGCGTTCACAGCGGGCGATGTTGCTGACCTGTTATTACCTCCGTTGCTTTGTGCCGCATCTTGCCGGGTTCCGTCAGTATTACAATTGGCTGTGTTCACCATTTGGCAACTTAAACAAAGTGACCCATTACTACAATTCTCATAATATTTTTCCATTTGACCGTTCGGCTTATAAAAATTCACTCTCCATATCTCTATGTAGAGGCTCGGGCCAGAATAATTTGTCATGAGTCTTCCAATGACAATTTCCTGATTGGGTTGTAATTCAAAAGGCCCCTCGTCATAGCCTTGATGATCATCATTTGCTTTTCTTAAATATACCTGGTCATTATTTTCTTTATGAACCCAATGCTCCCTGTTAGAGTTTATCCACACCCCAAACCAAAAATCCATTTTTCTTGACGAAGTGTTTTTAAATTTAATGCTGTAGCTACCTTCCTGAAATCCCCTTTTACTCCAGGGAATCTTGGCTGTTCTATTATATTTTATTTGATGTTGTAAGTAACTATAGCAACTACTTTTCATCCATGGTCCCCATTGGGTTTGTCCAAAACACCATGTTGTGCTTATTAGCATGATAAATAAACAGTAAAGTTTTTTCATTGAAAAAAGGGTTTAAGTTCAGTCTGTTCCTTGTAAATTTCCGTTGTTTTGGCAATTAAAAAAATAGCTCTATATAGTTATTTTTAATTGGTTACACCACCCCTCCTGTATAGCTTCACAAACTACACAGGTGTTTTGGTATTAGCTTTGCCGGGTATATTTTTTACGATAGACGTTTACAATATGTTGCCTATAAATAACTCGCCGGCTATTTCCTTACCGCTTTATTCTCTACAATCAGCTTTAAGACCACCCTTTCCCAGTGCGTAAACAGGTCGAACGATTGGATGAGCGTAACATTCGTTTTAGTAATGTTATAGGGTAGGGTGGTTCCCCATCCTACCCTATAATGGAAAATTCGGGTACAATTATACCTAAACACTTTGACCATGTAATGATCTTACATTCAAGAACTATTTTCGATTCATCCTACACAAACCAATAAACGTGGGGCACAGAACAACTTGGTCAAGCCAAACCGAATATCCTCTTAAGTGCTCGTAACATATTCCAACACCTCTAAAAAATCATATAGGTGTTCAAGAAAATTCGTATCCGTATCCAAAGTCAGGTCGAATTTAGCTCTAACCCCGTTTTTTCTTTCGGCCAACTGTTAATCTGACACATAAATTTCGCTGCTTAGGGTTCGATCAAAAATTGTCAAGAATATATAAATATATCTTTTTCCTTCAACATCGCTGCCCTTATACAATTCTATGAGTTTTTTACCGATTATTTAAAACGGATTGTGGAAAGCATTTCCCCTTTTTCAAGCTCGTGCGCGGTATAATAAAGGCTGAGCTCATGGCCGGCATTTTTCTTTTCTAACTGTAGCAACTCTTTTACCGCTATCGTCATTTTCAAACCTGAGCCGCTGCCATCAGCAAATGTCCATTTATGCAAAATGTGACCGGCCTCATCCTTTAAGGCGAGGCTCCTGCCTGTGCCTATACCCTTATTCATGCAATGGGTGTAACCGATCTGCAGCTGCCCGTTTTCCTGGTTTTTCTCCAATTGCAGCACCCGTAAATTCAGCGGCTGGTTCACGTATTGCTTCAACAGCAGCTTGTTATTCAAATAGATCTCGTAACTGTCTAAACCGAAGCTGTTGGTTAACCCTGATGTGGTAAAATTGAAGGCGATGACCGTAAACAGCAATAGCAGCGCCCGGCCGATTTTTGACTTTTTCATATGTTTGATTTTTTAAATAAGTAATTATTAATGATCTTTCAGCACAATATTAAGCGAATAGCCAATACCTAAAAAAAATAGTAGACCAACAACCAAAATAGTAGACGTCAGCTTTTTATGCCTATATTTCCTCTACTATTTGAGTCGTTCGTCGACATAATTTCGCGAATGATTTCCTTTTAGTTTCCTTAGACGAATACTAATGGACATACAGATGGAACTTCCCGCAAAAACGTTTAAACTGCCTTTCTTCAAACGCAGGTTTTCACTCCGGCATGCGCTGATCCATGGCGCCTATTGGGTATTGGTCACCGGGTTTTTCCTGTACGAGAAAAAGTACCTCATCTATAAAACGAACCTGCCCTATTTTTTTGCCTGCGTTAGTGGCCGGATCGGCCTGCTCATTGTAATCGCTTATGTGAACCTGCATTCATTTTTGCCCAAATACGCGCTCAGGAAGCGTTACCTGGCTTATTTCACTGCGGTCATTCTTTCCGTGATATGCTACGTACTCATCCAAAGTCTCTATGATTTTTACCTATATGGTTTTGTGGTTGGCCCGATGTATAACAGCCACTTGCCGGAGGCGATTGGGTATAACTTTTTTAGCGCGTTGTGGTACCTTGGCTTGATGCTCGCCCTTAAACTTAGCCTGGACTGGTATGGGCAGCAGCTTATTATTCATAAAATCACAACGGAAAAACTAAATGCGGAAGTCGATTTTTTGCGTGCGCAGGTCAACCCGCATTTTTTATTCAACATCCTGAATAACCTGTATGCGCTGACACTTAAAAAATCGGAACTGGCGCCCGATGTGGTGCTGAAACTCTCGGCAATGATGGAATATATGCTGTATGATAGTAATGATGAAAAGGTACCGCTGGATAAAGAGTTCGGCTACATCCGGAATTATATCGAACTTGAGCGGCTCAGGTTCAATAGCGGGGAAAATATCAGTGCAACCATAGGCCCTGCCCCCGACGGACAAATGATAGCACCGCTGTTATTATTGCCCCTGGTGGAAAATGCCTTTAAGCACGGACTAAGCAAAGTAACGGAAAACGGGTGGCTGAACGTAAGCATCGGATTAGCGCAATCGGTACTAATGATACAGGTCGAAAATACAAAACCAACGTCGGTAAGCACCGCAGTCAAGGGCGGCATCGGGTTGAATAATTTGCGGAAACGGCTGGAATTGCTTTATCCGGACCGGCATGAGCTGGAACTGGAAGACCGAATTGAAACCTTTAAGGCCAGGCTGGTCATACAACTCTGATGGAAACAATGTTAACAATCGTCGTTGTGGATGATGAGCCGCTGGCGCGGGAAGTGATGGAGGATTATTTAAAAAGAATAGCCGGAATACAGGCGATATACCTTTTCCCCAATGCCAGGACGGCTTTGAGCCATTTGGAAAAACAAGCGGCCGACCTGTTGTTATTGGATATCGAAATGCCGGAAATGACCGGTATCGAGTTTCTGAAACAGCTACCGGACCCGCCGCTCACAATTTTCACCACCGCCTACCGCAATTATGCTTTTGATGGCTATGAACTGGGCGTGATCGATTTTTTATTGAAGCCCATTGCATTTGATCGCTTCGAGCTGGCTATCGGTAAGGCCAGGGAGCTTTTAGCATTGAAAGATCAGCACAGCCACATGGAAGTTACCCCGGAAAGCGCGGACAGTGATTTTATTTTCGTAAAAAGCGGTGTTCAGCGGATCAAACTGCAATTTGGTGAGGTTACGCATATCCAGGGGTTAAAAGATTACGCCGTTATACATACGTCGGCCAAAAAGATCCTGCTTAAAGGATCGGTTAAAGCCATGCTGGATATTTTCCCGCCGGCCCGTTTTATCCGGGTCCATAAATCATTCATCGTGAACCTACAAAAGGTCACCCGGCTGGAGCGGAATTGCATCCTGCTGAACGGGCACCAGATACCTATCGGGCGGAGCTTTAAAGATGATCTGGAAAATGCATTAAAGGCAAGATAAGTTAACTTCTTTTCCTGCATTGGAGAAGGTGTACTAATATCGGAAATTTCGACGCCAGTACTACCAAATAAAGGCATCCAGGACTAATGCGGCTGTTCTACTTACGTTTCCCGGACATGAGAATTCTGCTATCTAACATAGTGTCAAGATTTTATTTACAAAGTTTACATTTTAATTTACAATCTAAATTCCCCTCGCTGAGGGATATCAAAGTAATTTTGCTACATCAATTCTGATAGGATCATAAAGTAGATTATGAAACATTTGTTTTACCTAAAGTTTAAAAAAATGAAAAGATTATTTGTATTTGTTCCGGCTATCTTCCTGGTATTATTTCTGCTAAATTCTTTTGTGCCAAAAGAAAAGGAAGCAAAAAAGAAACCAATAAAAGAAGGCAAATCATTGGCGATCGCCAACATCATTTTTAAATCTGCTGATGGCGGACAAACATGGCAGGACATTAGCGAAGGACTGCCTGAAAAATTGCAGAGAGAAGGTGTGTGGAGAGATGGTTTATTTGCAAATGACCGTGGGCTATATTTACGTGCCGGAAATGGGGTTTATCACAGTGAACCAAATTCCACAACTCCTTTTTGGACAAAAGAAATTTTCCCTGGTACACAACGTAACATTGCCCCTGGCAAGAATGGGATACTTGCATATAATTTCAGGGGTCAATTTTTACAAAAAATAAACGGAACGAATAATTGGTTACCCATGTACACGAATTTTCAAGAGCAAGCCGTACGCATAGACAGAACGATAGATTGGATGTACAAGAATTATAAAGAGAGAGAAGTACGCACCGTTTTTGAAACTGCCGGAGGCACAGTTTTCATTGGCTCCAACACCAGCCTTTTTAGATCAACTAACAGTGGAAAAACCTGGAAACAAGTGCATGTTGGAGACGGTAGAATGAAATTGGCAGAGTCAAACGGTGTACTCCTGTCTACCGGCAAAGATGGAATATTAAGATCGACCGATGATGGTCAAAACTGGGATCCTGTGATTAGTGAAGGGGGTGTTGGCATCGCTGTGGAACGTATAGATGGAGGATTTGCAGCTATAGTCTACAACACAATAACCCAAACAAACAGCTTACACATTTCACTGGATAGTGGAAAAATCTGGAGTGCCATAGGCGAAGAACTTCAACCTTCCTGGAGTAGTTTATTAATGAAAAAAATAGGCTTACTTAAATCTTCATCGGATATTTTATCAATTAAACAAATGGGTAAATATTTAATATGTGGCCGCTCAGATGGTATATTCCGGTCATCTGACATGGGCAAAACATGGACAAAACTGTTACTTCCTGCTATAGAAAATTATGGCTTCAATTTATCTGTTTCAGGCAACGTGATGTATGCCATACCAAATAAAGGATGTTAAAAAAATCCAAACTCAGAAACAATGTGAATCGCTGATTTTAAATCATTTGCTAAAATAATTGTTGCCTGATTTGGGCGACAATGAATAGTCGATTGCAAAACATGAACTATATACTCTTTTGCTCTTAATTCAATAGTTTGCGCAAACTGCTGCTGTCAATTTCATTGGTGGGATGAAAAGCACTATCCGTCGCATAGCGAATGAGGCTATAGCGTAATTGCCTTGCCGCCGGTCGCTCTGATAGTTTATGATGAATGTCCATTGTACATAAGATCAATTTACCGCGACCGACTTTAAATTCGATTAACGTTGCCAGGTTGCGGTTTTTAAAAAAATTATCGATGACACGAACTATAGGGATAGGCTTAGTTGCCAGTTTATCCAGGATGAGTGACCGGGAATGCGTTACGAGGCCCCACCATTGCCAGTCCGTATAGAAATCCGTTGGAAAGTTTGATAAGGCTTTGTTTTTCTTTTCAATCAACAGCCCCATGCTGCCAGGTTGGTCGGGAAAATGGACCGGGCTCCAGAAGACCGGGGCGAAACGGCCGTCTATACCTTTGATCAGCGCAGTGTCGGGGTTCAATATGACTTTTCTTCCTGCTTCCAGATAACGGATGGCACTATCTATTGCTGTGGTAAATATTACGTTGCCCGGCTGATCAGGCGTTCTTGCGGGATACACCCATATCTTCCAGTGATTGTTATATTTTGATTTGATCATACTGACTGACACAGTCAGTTCGCAGGCCTGATCCACTTTAGTAAGGTCAACTGAAAAATGGCCAGCAAAATGAGCATTGCCGATAGGAATAGATTTTTTGCCAAGCGAACCCTGAAAATTAATACGCCCGTCGATGGACCTGACCGACCAGCAAATTTCGTCGTCAATTTGGTGATCACTATAATTGGCAATCTCCGCAGAAGCCTCAAAATGCTCATTGTTGTTGTAGGCAGCCTTTTCAAATCGAATTAACGGCACTACAGGGCCGCAGAAATTGCGAAAATCGTGTGGCGTAATCAATCCTTTACTATCCCAAAAAGCATTTAATATGCCCACAAGAGCCGTTCCCTGGCCAGGAAAATCATGCAGGTCGAGCAGCTGAAATCCTCCTACCCCAGGGGTTTTTAAAGCCCGCTCAATTTCTTCCTTGTAAAGTTGAACGGCCAGGGCCCCGCTGGCTTTAAGGTAATCAGGAGCCAAGCCAAGCATCTTTTTCTTACGGAGGTCGTTCCGTACAGCCTGGAAATTGGCCGGCCGAAGTACTCCCGTATACTTTGCGATTTCTTTAAGATCCGGATACACGGAGTACTGACCCACTTCATGAATAATGAGCGGTGCCGATGTTCCCTGCAACGCTTTACTGTAATCGGTCTTGAAATCAGGGGTACTGGTGTTAAAGATACCTTGCCCCCGTACCCAGCCCTTTTCGGTGTACTGCGTGATGAAATAATCGTCCGCAGGCTCAGGGGTTTTACCGTGTCCGTTCTGGAAACTGAACGTGGTAGTGGTATAAAGATGCCGGCTGTCTTCCTTTTTAAGCTTTCGGACAAGGCTTTCCAACCACCCAAAGTCGCCTTCCAGTTCATTGCCCATGCTCCAGAAACAAAACGATGGATGATTTCCATAATTTTGAATGATGTTTTGCGCTTCTTCCTCCAGGTAAGCTAATGTCTTTTGATCTTTACCAACAGACAAACTCCAAAGCGGCAGTTCCACATGCAGGTAAAAACCGAGGGAGTCGGCTACCTGAAATGCTGCTTCCGGAGGGCACCAGGAATGAAAGCGGATATGGTTAAGCCCATAGGCCCTGGCTGTTTTAAACATTTTCAGCCATCCTGCAGTACTCATCGGAGGATGGCCCTCCAACGGAAAAATATTGCACTCAAGTGTTCCGCGCAGAAATAGCGGTCGTCCATTCACTTTCAGCTCGTTCCCGGTTACCGAGATATTCCTGAAGCCAAAACTTTCCATTCTTACGTCTAATATCCTGTTATAAACGTCGGTCAATTCAGTACGCAAATGATACAGGCGGGGATGAAACTCGTCCCATGATTGCGTATGGGGGACCTGGAGAGTAATTTCCTGCTGTTCACCGTTAACAACGGTTGGCTTGGTTCGCATAATGACTTTCGTTCCGAAAAATAAGGTGGTGCGTATATAGGTCTTTACCTTGCTACCACCACTGAATTTGCTGACTGCTTTTACAGTATGATTTGACAAGGAAGCAAAAATCTGTGTTCCCGTGATCGCCTTCTTGCCTAAGTCCGTAAGCTGCATTTTTCCGATAACACCGTTCCAGATAATTTGCGTGCCGTCAGTATAAGCATGCGCAAAGTCGTTGATACTGATATCATGCTGTTTGCGGTTGTCAATTCGAATCGTGATCAGGTGTTTTCCTACATTAAGGCTTCCCAGATCAAAAACCTGTGGCGCTATGAGGCTTTCTTGCGTTCGTACCTGTTTTCCGTCAATCCAACAATCGGTTCGCCAGATCACCCTTTCAAGCAAAAGTCGAGCGTTACTCATCCGGCTGGTAAGATTAAATGTACGCTGGTACCATACGGCGCCAATGTATCGGTGCTTCCTGGAAAGATGCAGCATAACTTCCCTGGTTAGCGTAGATGTGTCAGCTTCTACGGGTTTGCCAACACCAGCATCATCCAATGTACCAGGTAGCTTTATAGCGTTCGTAAATTTCTGCTGATACCATTTATCATTCAAGCCTTTGTCCAGCGAGTCGAGCCGGTACTGCCATGTACCGGCAAGGGAAATTGGCCGCACCTGTGCCGATATGGTTAGACTTGTCAAAACAGCTATTAGGAGAGCGACGATTTTTTTCATGAAAGCATACTTAGGCATTTTGGGATTATAAAAGGATAAACAAATCTAATCGCTATCCCAAAACTGAGTATAGACAATATCTTGTAAAATATGGACAATATTCCGATCTTAGATTTGCGGGCACTTTTTCAGGCAGAATTACCATATCGGCTGTTATCTCCGATAGAATATTACGTTAACAACTGTATCTGTCATTGATAAACCGGAATTTGTCTTTGACTTAATTCTCTCAGCCCTTATTTTAGCACATGAGTTATCACAATATTTCAATAATTATTGAACAGTTATCGACAAACACGCTAACCCAAGTGAACACCAATTATAAGATATCCGCTTCATCTAAAAGAACAGCCTTCATACCTTAATGGATAATTGGCTTATTTAAGGTATGAATATCAATTCATTATTTTTTAACTTTATCATGGTAAAGTGAACTTAAGAATGAGTAGCCATTGGGTAAATTTTAAAAAAGACGGTTTTGAAGGTCAGCGGGCAATTGTAATACCAAAGTCAATATTGACCAGATTTTGCGCAGGAAACGAAGTTATTAGCGGCACCTATATAACCGACATTGGCTATTATCCAAAAGCAAAATTTCATGGAAGAACACGACCGGAAGGAGCCGATCAGAACATTTTGATTTATTGTATCGACGGGAAGGGAACGGTCAATATTAATTCCTTCACGTACGATATCGCTCCAGGTGATTTTATTATTATTCCCCATAGCATTAAACACTTTTACGAAACCGATGAAACCAGCCCATGGACCATTTATTGGTGTCATTTCAAAGGCTTGCAGTCGGATGCAATTGTAGCACAAATCTTTTCTAAAGAACAGAGTTATCGATATAGCGTTGAGTTTGCTAACGACCGAATCAATCTTTTTGACAAACTTTACAATTTTTTAGAGCAAGGTTACAGCACAGAAAATCTAACCTATGTCAATCTCCTGTTTTTGCAATATCTATGTTCATTTGCATTCCGGGACAGATTTTATGCAATTCGGCCCGAAATCCACACCGAACCTACTGAAAAATCAATTTTGTTTATGCAAAACAACCTGGATAAAGGCCTGAATTTATCTGAACTCGCCGCCTCAGTCAACTTATCTGTCAGCCATTATACATTCTTATTTAAAAGGAAAACCGGATTTTCTCCTATCGAGTATTTTAATCACCTAAAAATTCAGAAAGCCTGTCAATATCTTCAATTCACAGACCTGCGAATTCGGGAAATCGCCTTTAAAGTCGGCATCCCTGACCAATTTTATTTTTCAAGACTTTTTAACCGAACTATGGGGTTTGGGCCAAAAGAATATCGTAAAAACAGATCCGCTGTTAAATATCCGTAGAGCCCGTCAATATTGCGGATTCCATTTTCTTAAATCAAAAAAAGCACTCGCTTTTAAGGATGTTTGTTTTACGCACTATGGCAGTGATCGGCACTCCATTGTATGCTTTAGCTTCGCGACGCATGATTCAAGTTTTGCATTATAAACCATTAAAAAGTTTATCAGCCAGGTAAAGTTTAAAATCCTTAACTCTTCCGGTTTCCATATCCTGCCGTGGTAGCATTTTAATACCACTTAGGGTTGTCTTACTTCCAAGGTCAATAACAATTTGGTGCGGGTGTTTGGTGGCATTATCCTTCCATTGAGTGTGCCAGATACTGGTATACTGCAGGTCGAACACGTTTTCTGATTTACCGTCCTCTCCTTTCAGTTCCTCGCTATCGGCATACACCACTTTCCACAGGCCGCGGGGTATTTGTTTTCCATTCTCATCCAGTAATTCAAGCTCGGCCAATGAGGTAAACTGGTCGCCTACAAAGTTATTTAATGCTTCCAGGGCAATATAACGACCACTTTTTATAGGGAACGTAAACGTTTGCCATTTTGTCGAGTTTTCCATTACTCCGGTATATAACAAGCTATTCAAATTATTTCCAAACCGTTGCCCGGCTTTACGGTGATTGCTACTCACAGCCTTTATTTCTGTAAGACTATCAAGTATTGGCTTATCCAAACCTTGCAGGTGGGCGGCAGCTGGCTGGTGCATATCCAGTACAACCACTTCATTTTTTCCAGGGTTTAGCCATACTCCGGGCACATACATGGTTTGGGTTGGCCCAATGTTCCAGTAACGGCCCAGGCAATGCCCGTTTACCCAGGTAACGCCTTTTTTAAACCAGCGCATATCCAAATAAAAATCATCCTTGCTTTTTACGTTAAAATAACCTTTGTAAAACGCGGGCTCATTCAACTTAGCTACGGTATTAACTGATTTATATTTAAATACCGGGTTGCCTTCACCCAAAGGAATGGAATAATGTTTCCAGCCCTTTAACATAACCTTTTGTACTCCTGTTATGTTATAAACCTCGCCCTGCAAGCCCTTACGGTCATGCAGGTAATAACCGTAGTTAACCCGTCCCATGGCTTCTACAAAAACCCGGAGCCTGGCAGGCTTAATTAGTGCAGGAATTTCAATTATATGATCATTTTTAACCCGGTTTAATACGCCAATGAGCTTATTATCAATAAAAACTTCGGCATAATCATGTACTTCGGTAAAATCCAGTTTGCTTTTTGCACCGGCCGGCAGTGTTGTTTCATAAACCATCATCCCATAGCCCTGGTTCAGGTCTTCCATAAAAAGGGTAGTATCACTTAGCACCGGCTTCGCCAATTGGCCCATTATCGGGACTACCATGGTAAGATTAAAAGGCTGTATTTTTTGTACCGGTAACGCGGCTGGCACATCTGTCAATACCTCGCCTGGCTGAAGATACTTTTTAAGCGTATTACGCAACTCATCATATTTTGCCGTTGCAGAGCCATTTTCGCTTATAGGCGCGTCATAATCATAACTTGATGTTTCGGGGGCGTAAGGCTGACAGTTTGCACCCGCCCATAAGCCGAATGATGTGCCGCCATGTATCATATAGATACTAAAGGAAGCCTTATGATCAAGCATCCAGCCAATTTCTTTTATAAGATGGTCATTTGAGCCTGTGTGGTGCGGCGCACCCCAGCTGTCAAACCAACCCGGGTAATATTCACCGCACATTAGCGGCCCGGTTGGCTGTACCTGGCGTAAGGCTTTAAAACCGGCTTCGGGATTATTGCCGAAATTAACCACGGCAAAAATATCCTTTTGAACATCGTTTTTTAGCTGAACAGTACCATCGCATGTAAACAGCGGAACGGTAAAGCCGGCCTCCTTTAAATAATCATGCAGCCTTAAAATATATTGTTTGTCGGCCCCATAGCTGCCGTATTCATTCTCAACCTGTACCATTAGTATGGGCCCGCCCTTGGTTATTTGCAAAGGGCTTAACACACGGCCAACTTCTTTTAAATATTGGCGGCAGCGTTCCATGTAGTAAGCGTCCTGGGTACGCAGTTGGATATCTTTCTTTTTTAACAGCCACCAGGGCAGGCCACCAAACTCCCACTCGGCACATGAATATGGGCCGGGGCGCAGCAAAACATATAAGCCTTCTTCCTGCGCTATTTTACAAAACTCGGCTGCATCGGCCTGCCCCTCCCAGGTAAATTTTCCGGGCACCGTTTCCTGGAAGTTCCAAAACAGGTAAGCGCATACCGTGTTTAGGCCAACGGCTTTTGCCATTTTTAACCTGTGCCTCCAATATGCCCTGGGTATACGCGCATAATGCATTTCGCCACAACGAATAACAAAGGGTTTCCCGTTCAATATAAATGATTCTGTGCCAATTTTAAACGGCTCGTTAATTTCCTGCTGGCCGAAGGCAGGCTGAGAAGTCAATCCAGCTAATAATAAGAGTACCCAAACAATATTTTTATTCATTAAAAATCAATTTTAAAACTGTGTTGTAAAATCACAAGGGGCAATACTTTTTCGGCTACTAATAAAAATTGAAGCCTTCAGATGTACGATCCAAAACCTAGCGATCCTTCTTTAGTTGGAGCGCTATCACAAATGGTTGGGTAAACTTAGCTTCTCCTAAATGCAGATAATATTCGTTTCCGTACGTTTTCTCGATTGTGAATTTTTGAAGGCTATCAGTTAAAAGCGAGTTATCTGCAATACTCGTTTTTTCGGGAAGCTTCAATTTTAATGCTTTAGATACAGGTATATTAAAAACAATCATATAAAGCTTATCGTCGCCCGGCTTTTGTGTAAAATAGCCCCAGTCCTGTTTTTCCAGACCGGCATTATCGCATCCATATATCGCCGCCGAATTGGTTTTCATCCATGCGCCAACTTCTTTGGCCAGGTTTTGCTCATAAGTGCGGATAGTGCCATCGGGCTGGGGACCAAAATTGAGTACAAAATTACCACCCATAGCGGTGCAGGTGGCCAGCATTTCTTCTATTTCGTAAGGAGTTTTTGTGTGGCCCTGCCATATTTTGTGGTATCCCCACTGGTTTTCCGGAACAGTCATGCAGGCTTCCCAGTCAAAATCAAGGCTTTTTACGTTTGATGGTAGCCTGCGCTCAAAGCTGCCGTCAAAATCGCCAAAATGCCGCCCCCTATAATCATGATCTACATGCCCCTGCGCATCGGTGCGAATGCGGTTATTAAGAATAATACCCGGTTTTAGTGCCCGGCAATATTGCTCCAGCTCATAACCCATTTTGTAGTTCTTTTTGTAGGATGCTTCCCATTGCCCGTCAAACCAAAGGCCTTTAATATTGGGGTAAGTGGTTATCAACTCTTTCAGCTGATTTTTAACAAATGCAAAGTATCGTTCAAAAGCCTTTTGGTCATCATCCGATTGTATAATCGACCGGTAATCGGGATGATGCCAGTCGAGAATGGAATAATAAAAATAAACGTCGATACCCTCCTTTTGATAGGCTTTTACAAAAGGCATCAGTAAATCTTTTTTATAAGGTGTTGATGCGACGGAAAAATCTGTAAAGCTACTGGGCCACAGGCAAAACCCTTCGTGGTGTTTGGTTGTCAGGATCACATATTTCACACCCATATTTTTTGCAATACGCGCCCATTCTGTCGGGTTATATTTTTGAGGATTAAACTGGTGGATGAGCCCGGCATATTCTGCGGAGGAAATGTGGGCATCGGCTTTTATCCATTCTGCAGCGCCCGGATAATCATTACCCCTCCACTGCCCGCCGGGCACGGCATACAATCCCCAATGAATAAATTGCCCAAATCTATTGTCGCGCCATTTTTGCATTGCGGCGTCGGTACGCTTGCTCAATATCGTAGCCCCCATCAATGAATCGGCAGGGGCAATTGTTTGTGCAAATGAAACCACATTTACAACTGTGCAAATAATAACGATGAGTATAATTTTCTTCATTTTATATGATGAATTTTTAACGATGAAAGGAGCACCATTTAACAAAACATGGCCTTTGCGATACAATGGTAACAAAATAATAATCTAAAAAAATAGTGAAAACTTACGCAACCGTTTGCGCATGCCGCTACAAACGTTTGCGTAAGTTTTATGCCGCACCAGCGGCAGGCTGCGCCTTATTTTCTATTTTAATTTTAGTTAGTTTCGAGGATGTTAACCCTCAAAATCGATATTTTCATATGCGAAAACTAACTTTTCTGCTTGTTTTATTTTTGCCAATACATCTTTTTGCCCAACAATTTGAACCGGTAAAAGCACTGGTTAAAAGACGTGCTCCCTGGTTAAGCGATCATATTATTTTCAAGGCCGTAAAATCTCCGGACTCCGAAATAGTCCAACTACAAACCATAAAAAACAAACTGGTTATCAGCGCATCCGGGGCTAATGCAGCAGCTGTTGGTGTAAACTGGTATTTAAAATATTATTGCAATAGGTCGATGTCGCATATGGGCGATAACCTGGCGCCTGTGTTCCCGGTTCCGGCTGTTGGCAAAAAAGTGTTTGTAAAAGCGGAAGCTAAGTATCGCTATGCATTAAATTATTGCACCTATAACTATACTATGAGCTTTTATAGCTGGCCCGATTGGGAGCGGGAGCTTGACTGGATGGCGCTAAATGGTGTTAATACGATGCTTACCGTTGAAGGTATGGAAGCGGTATGGCAAAATACCCTCAGGAAAATAGGATACACCGAAAATGAGATTAACAACTTTATAGTTGGCCCGGCCTATACCGCCTGGTGGCTGATGGGCAATATTGAAGGCTGGGGCGGACCGATGCCGCAAAGCCAGATAAACAACCGGAAGCTGATTCAGCAAAAAATGATAAAGCGAATGCAGGAATTAGGGATTGAACCTGTTTTGCAGGGTTTTTATGGAATGGTGCCAAGCTCACTAAAAAACAAGAGCAAAGCACATATCATTGACCAGGGTAACTGGGGGGCTTTTAAAAGGCCCGACATACTTGACCCTACTGACCCTGAATTTAGCCGCATAGCGGGCATATATTACAGCGAAATGAAGAAATTATATGGCAAAAACATTCACTTTTTTGCAGGCGATCCTTTTCATGAAGGTGGCAAAACCGATGGCATAGATCTGAAGAAAGCAGGCGCGTCCATACAGGCATCAATGCAAAGTTATTACCCGGGCTCGTCATGGGTGCTGCAGGGCTGGCAGGATAACCCTAAACAGGCCATGCTTGATGGTCTTGATAAATCAAAAGTATTGGTACAGGAACTTTTTGGCGAGTTTACCAACAACTGGGAAAAACGTAAAGCCTACGATAACACACCGTTTATATGGTGCAGTGTTAACAATTTTGGCGAACGCCCCGGTGTATACGGCAAATTACAGCGCTTTGCCGATGAAATTTACAGGGCCAGGGAAAGCACTTACAGCAATTATCTTAAGGGGGTTGGCATAATGCCCGAAGGCATCAACAATAATCCGCCAGATTATGATTTGATGCTCGAACTGGGCTGGCGCACAGAACATGTTGATACCCGGAACTGGATTAATGATTACGCCAAATACCGTTATGGTGTAAACAATACGCATACAAGTAATGCATGGCAGGGCTTTTTACAAACCATTTACCAAAGTCTTCCGGGTTACCAGGAAGGCGCAGGTGAATCTATTTTCTGCGCAAGGCCCGCACTTAAGGTTAAATCAATCTCCAGCTGGGGCACGCTCACTCGTAATTATGATACTGTACAGTTTGAAAAAGCAGTAAAAGAATTTGCCAGGGCTACGCCTGATCTTATAAATTCAGCTACTTATAAAATAGACCTCATCAACATGGTCAGGCAGGTACTGGCCAATAAAGGAACCCTTGTTTTTAATGACCTGGTAACAGCATACAACAATAAGGACTTACAGGCCTTTAACAAGGCAAGCGAAAAGTTTCTGCATATGATAAAATTGACAGATGACTTACTGAATACAGATGGTTACTTTAGGCTCAACACCTATCTCAAACAAGCTATAGCCAACGGAAACACTGCCGCGGAGAAAGCAAATAACCTAAAAAATGCTTTAATGCTGATTACCTATTGGGGAGAAAACATACGTACCGAAGATAACCTGCATGAATATGCCTATAAAGAATGGGCCGGCCTGGTAGATGGTTATTACCTGCCCCGCTGGGAAATTTATTTTGATTACCTGCGTGGCAACCTGCAGGGCAAAAACGTTACCGAGCCCGATTATTTTTCCTGGGAGCGCAAATGGGTGGATGAAAACCAGAAGCTAAATCCCGAAAAACCACACAGACCTTTACGAGAAGTGGTTAACGAAATTTTATCGATGTAAACTTAGTACACCTATTTTAATTCAAACTAACAGACCGCTATGCGTCAATTCAAAAAAACAGTCTTAATTACGTTATTAATTTCCCTGGCATTCTCCTCTTCGTATGCTCAAAAGAAAATAGGAACAGAAACACCCGAACAAAAAGCTAAACGCATGGCCTGGTGGACCAACGATCGGTTTGGCATGTTTATACATTGGGGGCTTTACTCGCAGGCGGCAAGGCATGAATGGGTAAAAAGGTGGGAACGCATGACCGATAAACAATACCAGCCATACTTTGATGAGTTTAACCCCGATTTGTTTAACCCCAAAGAATGGGCGAAGAAAGCCAGGGCAGCCGGAATGAAGTATGCCGTGCTTACTACCAAACATCATGAAGGATTCTGCCTGTTTGATTCGAAATATACTGATTATAAAGCCACCAATACCGCTGCTAAAAGAGACCTTGTAAGAGAATTTGTAAATGCATTTAGGGCCGAGGGTATAAAAATAGGGTTCTATTATTCACTGTTAGACTGGCACCATCCGGATTTTACGGTTGATGTTTTACACCCATTGCAACCGGCAAGCGAAAAGGATGAGGATTATGATAAGGTGAATAAAGGCCGCGATATGGCCAGGTACCGCACCTACATGCACAACCAGATTAAAGAATTGCTTAGCAACTATGGTAAAATTGACATGCTGTGGCTCGATTTTTCGTACCCCGACAACGGCAAACATGGTAAAGGCAGCAAAGACTGGGGATCTGTTGAATTGGTTAAAGAAATAAGAAAATTACAGCCCAATATTATAATTGATAACCGCCTTGACATAAACGAATACCAGGATGGCTGGGACTACCTGACACCTGAACAGGTAAACTTAACAGAATGGACCAAAAAAAACGATTACAGAACTTATTGGGAAACCTGCCAAACGTTTTCTGGCTCCTGGGGATATTTCCGCGACGAAAACAGCTGGAAAAGCACCAAACAGTTAATTACAATGCTGATAGAGGCCGTAAGCAAACGCGGTAACCTGCTGCTGAATGTGGGCCCTACTGCACGCGGTTTATTCGATAAACGCGCTAACGAAAGACTGGACGGAATAGCAGCCTGGATGAAATACAACAGCCGGGCTATTTACGGATGCACCGAAGCGCCTGAAACATTTAAAGCACCTGAACATACAATGCTTACCTATAACCCCAACGCCCGGCGTTTGTATGTGCATTTGCTGGAATATCCGGGCAAAACAATCATTTTACCGGGCTATAAGGATAAAGTAAAATATATCCAGTTTTTGCATGATGCATCAGAGATACAAACCGATAGCAAATCAAAAGACACAGGAAACGACCTTGTATTAAATCTTCCTGAAACTAAGCCCGATACCGAGATTCCTGTAATTGAATTGGTATTAAACTAATGCAATATCCGGCTATAAAAATTCACCCATTTATCATGATCCAGAAATTTATACTTGGCTTTTGTTTGCTGACCTGTGGCCAGGCAGCACTCGCGCAAAACGAGCACGAGATGTCCACCACCTACCAGGCTCCTAAAGACTCGCTGGTACGGCAAAAGCTTGCCCAATGGCAGAACCAAAAATTTGGTTTATTTATGCACTGGGGCACCTACAGCCAATGGGGCGTAGCAGAAAGCTGGACTATTTGCCCCGATGACTGGGTTACCAGAACCGGCCCCTATAGTGATGATTATTTTGCCTATAAAAAAGCATACGAAAACTTACAAACCACCTTTAACCCGGTTAACTTCAACCCCGAAAAATGGGCCAGGGCGGCCAAAGCTGCGGGTATGAATTACATGGTATTTACAACCAAACACCATGATGGTTTTAGCATGTTTGACACCAAACAAACGGATTACAAAATTACAGATGCTAAAACGCCTTTCTCAAAAAATCCGCGAAGCAATGTCACCAAAGAAATATTTAACGCCTTCCGTAAAGATAATTTTATGATCGGGGCATATTTCTCCAAACCCGACTGGCACAACCAAAACTATTGGTGGCCTTACTTTCCGCCCAAAGACCACAATGTTAATTACGACCCGCAACGATACCCCGAACGCTGGCAAAAATTTAAAGATTTTACCTATAATCAGATTGAAGAGCTGATGACCGGCTATGGCAAAGTAGATATTTTATGGCTCGATGGCGGTTGGGTACGGCCCTCAACAACAAAGGGGAACGATCCGCAACACTATAACCAGGATCTTGATATGGCCAGAATAGCTAAAATGGGCCGCAGCCATCAGCCGGGCCTCATTATGGTAGACCGTACCGTTGCCGGCGAATTTGAAAACTATACCACGCCCGAACAAGAGGTACCAGACAAGCCTTTATCCTATCCATGGGAAACCTGTATGACTATTGGGAAGTACTGGAGCTATGTGCCGAATGACGAATTTAAACCCAGCTTACAACTGGTGCAAACTCTTATCAAAATAGTTTCGCGTGGAGGCAATCTCCTGCTTAATATTGCCCCGGGACCTGATGGCGACTGGAACCCCGTTGCTTATCAAAGACTAAAGGATATTGCTGGCTGGATAAAAATTAACGGAGAGGGCATCTATGGCTCTGAACCGGTTGCACCTTACTCTGCCGGGAATATTTATTTCACCAGGTCGAAAACTAAGAAAACGTTATATGCATTTTGGTTATCTGAAAAGGATAATGTAACCCTCCCGGCTATGGTGAGTTTCCCGGTAGATAATATCAAACAAGTTAAAAAAGTAAGCTTGCTGGGCAGCACTCAAAAATTAAAATGGCATTACCAAAACGGGCTGTTAAGCATTCAAATACCTGATGCTTTACAAAAAAATGCCGCTTTAAAGTATAGCGGCACTTTTGTATTGGAATATTAAAAACGGCGTTTAGGCCAAAAAACTAACCGAATGAGACAGGGCAAACGCATCTAATTGGGTTAACATAACTTAACATATTTTAGATTAAATATTTATAAATAATTAATAATCAATACTTTACATTTTATCATGGTTAACACTAAACTGATCGCGCAGTTTAGGCGAATCCAAATACTTGTGCCTGTTGTTGGCCAATACAAGTCCCTTCGGTAGCAGATCATTTAGCCAGGATCAGCCCATAAAAACCAAGTGTCGTTTGATGCTTATATCACTTATTCCATTAGCTATTTAGATGTGTTTGCCATGATGAGACACCATGCTGGAATCAAATACAACCTGGTGAAAGCCAGGGTTTGATGGAGTTTCTTTAGCACGGTCATCAATTAGTTTAAAAAGTATTTCTGCGGCTTTTACCCCCTGCTCTTTGGGGAATTGTTCGATAGACGCAAGCGGCGAATTATCCGTAAAACTCCAGATAGGTGAATTTGCGAAACTAATAAAGCTTATATCGCGATTGACTGCCAAATTGTGTTTTTTTACCTGTCCCATCGCGTCCCGGGCCACGTAATCATTAAAAGTGATGACGGCTGTGGGTCTGTCCGCCAATGATATCAGTTCTTCCATGGCCTGCTGATTTTGCTCACGCGATAGGTCTGAAGAAACAACTAATCCCGGTTTTATGTCTATATGATGATTACCAAGCCCCTCTTTATAGGCTGCCAGGCGCTCTTTACTTGCGGCCAGCTGCGATGGGCCATTAATTAAACCGATATTTCGATGTCCTTTTTCTATCAAACAATCAATGGCCTGGAACATTCCCGATTGGAGATTACAAGCGGAATAATGTATATCCTCCATATCAGGTATCCGATCAACAAACACAATAGGGATATTGTATTTTTTCAATTGATTAAACAGTTCATAGTCGGTGGTATTTTTACTTATAGATATAATAACGCCATCTAACCGATGATTTCTCATAGTCTGCAGGATCCGTTTTTCTTTATCGGGATTTTCTAATGATTGCCCGATAAAAACATTGTAGTTTTTTTTGCTGGCATAATCTTCTATCCCGCTAAGGGCCAAAGAAAAAAAAGCATCAGAAAAATCAGGAAGAATAACACCGATAGTGAATGTTTTTCGCTGCTTAAAAAAAACCGCGGTTTGATTACGCTCATAATTTAATTCGTTTGCAATCTTATTAACCCGCATGGTTGTCACCAGGCCAATACTTGGATGGCCGTGAAGGGCCCGGGATACTGTTGAAGCATTTACTTTTAAGCGTTTAGCTATCTCTTTAATTGTAGGGATCTTTTCCATTTGGTAAACAAGATTAAAACAATGAATATTTATCTATTTAGTCCAAAACACGCAAACATCAAATGAGTAATGGGTTAACAACACCGCTTACCTGGAGTGAAACGTAACCCCGATGCAAGAAGAGCGCACTCCCGTTACAGCAACCATTATTGATAAGCACCTTTACTTATTTGCTGGTTTACGGTGCGGGCGTTACCATCAAAATCAGTATTGCCGTTAATAACATCAGATATAACCTGCCCGCTGTTTTTTGCTGCCGAAGATGATTGCAAATGAAGATCAGGGCCGCTTGTATTTATGAATAAAGGATTTACACCATTTGTTGAATTGGCATCTCCGCCGTTGGCCGCTTTCCACGCATTATAGTCGGTGTACAAAGCGCCGTTCCATGTCCATTGTGCGGCGCCGGTTGTATAGTACATGTTATAATCGATGACATTGCCAGATCCCTTAGCGGTGTACTTGTGGATAAACATATCTGCTGCTCCCGCATAGATAATGTTGTTTTTGATAATGTTGTTCGTGCAATCTTCCCTGATACTTATCTCCCCTTCTATTTCGCCGAAAGCACCCAGGGCCCGGTTATTGTTGTACAACGTATTATTTACAATAGCCGAATTGGCTGTACCGGCCCCTGTATAATTTAAATATCCACCTATATAAATACCCGCGCGCCAGCAGTTATATATAAGGTTGTTCCTGATGGTAACATGATCGGAAGGGAAGCCGTTGGTTTCGCTTACCGCACCAATGCCCCTGTCTGTAACCGAGACCCTGTTTTTTTCTATCACCACATTTCTGCCGCCATCAACATAAATCCCGATGGCGCCATACCCGCCAAGCGGCCCTCTTTTGCTTTCAATATTATATAAGGTATTACCGCTGATAACCCCGTTTCGTGCGTAATTAAGTGCAGGATCGGCGTTGGCAGCGTAACCGCCGGCAGCATCAATACCAATATTTTGGCCGTTGTATATAGTGTTGTTGGTGATGGTGAACCCGTCGACATAGCCATTAATGGTCAGGTTTTCGCCATAGCCGGTTTTACAATCATGTATGGTATTCCCGCTAACAGTGATATTGGTTACCGGATCGGTTGTATTTCCAATGATCAAAATAGCGTTCCCTCCCCCGTTTAGCGGCAGCTGGGTATAATCAATACCATAAATGACGTTGTTTTTTATGATAATATAATCAGACCCACCCGCAACCATAACGGCCTTAGGATCGCCGGTAGACGTTTTAAAATTGCGTATTTCAAACCCATCCACCACTATAAACTTTGCCTTATCAATGGTTATCAGCGCCTCGCGGCCATTGACGCTAAACGCACTACCATCAATAATGGGCTTTTCGCCATGATAAGCTTTTAATGTAATATACTTATCCATTATCCCCGACTTAGGGAATACCACTTTTTCACTATACGTACCACCTCTAACCATTACCGTATCCCCGGGAACAGTATGGCTTAGCGCGTTATTAATGGTTTGAAAAGGCGCATCAATTGTTCCCTTATTCGATTCAGATCCGCTGGCGGATACATAATAAATGTGGACACCAGCAGGCGGTATTACAACCCCGACGGCATTTTTTTTACTGCAACCAAATACCTGTACCACAAAACCAAGCATTAAAAAAATATTGATATTACGTTTCATTGCCGTTTGTTTTAAATTAAAAACCTTTATTGCTGCGCACCCTTGCTTATTTTGTTGTTCACAATTCTCGGATTACCGTCAATATCTGTCGCCCCGTTGATATCAGCTGAAATTACCTGGCCGGAATTTTTTGCGGGAGATGATGATTGAATATGCAAATCGGGGAGTGAAGTACTCTGTAAAACCGGGTTGGCGCCATTTGATGAATTGGCATCATTGCTGCTGGCGGTCTTCCACGCATTAAAATCGGTATATGGGGTGCCGTTGGTGCTATTCCAGATCCATTGCGGCGTGCCTGTGGTATAGTATAAATTGTTGTCAATTATATTATTGCTGCCCGTTGAAGTATACTTGTGAATAAATACGTCAACCGGCCTTGCATACACAATATTGTTTTTTATTACGTTGTTGTCGCAATGCTCTGTGAGCCTTATCTCGCCTTCAATCTCTCCAAATGCGCCCACAACACGATCATTTTGATACAGCGTATTATTTACCACATAGCAATCTTTAGTTCCGCCCGATGTATAATTCAGGTAATCGCCCATGTAAATGCCTGTACGGTAGCAGTTGTATACAAAGTTGTTTCGCACAATGGTAGTTTTGGTGGCATATAAGTTGCTTTCGCTCACCAGCCCTATCCCCCTATCGCTATTGTATACTTTGTTCCGCTCTATAATTGTATTGGCACCGCCGCAAACGTAAATGGAAATGGCTCCATACCTGTCGGCCCCCCAGGTTTCGGGGGTCCTGGTCATGGTGTTGTCGTGAAATATATTGTCGCTTATTACCCCGTTACGGGCGTAGTTGGTTGCAACCGCGCCGTTTTTATTAAGGTTATCGCCACCGGCTACAATTATCCCGATGTTTTCTGTATCGTATACTTTATTATGGCTAAAAACAAAGCCATCTATATTGCCGGCCAACGTTACATTTTCGCTTGTACCTGTTTGTGTATCGTGTACGGTACACCCGGTAATAACCAGGTTGGTAATAGCGGTAGTTCCGTTACCTATTACCAGTATGGCATGGGCGCTTCGCCAATCAGATAATGACGCGTTGCTTTTAATATTATAGATATTGCAGTTTTTGATAGTGATATCGCGCGAATCGCCGTTAATGGCTATTCCCTCTGGATCAGTATTAAAAGTTGCACTTGTGAAATTGCAGATATCAAAACCATCCAGCGATATATACTTTACGTTGCTTAGCGTAACTAATGACATCCAGCCTGAAACTATTATTTTGCTGCCGTCTATTACCGGTTTTTCGCCGGGATATGCCTTTACGGTAATCAGCTTATTCATAATTCCCGACTTGGGGAACACCACTTTATCGTAATAAATGCCGCCCCTAACCATAACGGTATCGCCAGGCACAGCGTGGCTTAGCGCCGTATTGATAGTTTGATAAGGCGAGTTAATGGTACCTGTATTAGCATCGGATCCATTGGCTGAAACATAATAAATATGAGTACTGATCAACGGCGTTACATTATTGCCAGCCGTTTTTTTACTGCAAGCCAGCGTTTGCAAAGCAAAAACAGACACTAACAAAACATTGATATAAAATTTCATTTCGATTTTTTTAATTAAGAAATATATGCTGCTTTTAGTTTGTTGATCACTAAAGGTGTAAAGTATAGCCCCCGCAGCAGTTAGGTTTCTGCTACGAGGCACTATACAAATCAAACAATCATAAACTATCACTCAAATGCCTTTCCGGGCAGTTAAAAAGATGCTTGCCGGAAACAGACGATCAAAGATTTACAGCATTGATTGGGGAGCTATTCAGCATGCAGATTGCATTATTCTGAAACTATTTTCCTTATCCTGTTATTATTTTTATCCAGCACATACACTGTTCCGTTTTTGTCGACAGCGACTCCCGTTGGCGCACTAAAAAGCGCAAAACCTCCTATTGCATCGGTGTAGCCCGCTGTGCTGCTTCCGGCAAAGGTGCTTACCTCAAATGTACCCGCCTGTATATAGCGGATACTTTGGTCCGTATGGCTGATATCGCCATAAACGGTCCCGTTACCTGCCACATATACATTGTTATTATTATCTACAGCAATGCCCCATGGCAACGAAAATTTTGATACTGCTGGCGCTCCGTTCACATACCCGGCACTCCCCTGCTGCCCGGCGATGATACTGCCTTGCCACGTCCCGGCCGTATACTTTTTAATAACGTGATCTCCGTTCATTGATACGTATAGATTACCGGTTTTATCAAACTTGATACCTGCTGGATAATTAAGGCCGGATACCACTTCTTTAGCAGTCCATTGAGCTGATAACTGGTAAATACTTCCCGGACTGGAGCAACTTGAATAATAAACATAGCCGGTAGTTCTGTCAACAGCTACACTCCAGGGCGACTGGTTTCCCCACGCCCAGGTAGTGGCTGTGCCATCGGGAGATATTTTACGGATGTCCCAATTCCCGGGATCGGCAGAATAAACGTTGCCCTGGGCATCAACAGCCACATCATAAGGCAAAGAAAAAGTTGCGGCTGTGCCTTTTCCATCAGAATAACCAGAAACTCCCGGGTTACCGGCCAGCGTTGTAACATTTCCGCCGGTATCAATTTTCCTGATACAGTGGTTCCCCGGATCGGCAACATAAACATTCAGATTATCATCAACAGCTACGCCACAGCTCCTGTACCAGCCCTGGCCGTTAAAATCAAACTGGGCATCCGCTCCCTGGCCATTGGCAAAACCGGCTTTACCCGACCCGGCCAGTGTAGTAACCGTCCTGGTGTATTGATATGTAAAATTAGTTGTGCTTGTTGCAGTTCCCTTTCCTATCGTTACCATAATCGGTCCGGTGCCTGCTTTTTTGGGTACCACTACCATCATTTGTGTGGTATTGGCACCAATAACCTTCAGCTTTACACCATTCAGGGTAACGGCTATTTGCGAAGTGTCTGTCGAGAAATTTGTACCATTAATCAATACTTCGGTGCCACCACCGCCCTGCGCCGGGATAAAGCTATTGATGCTAATTGGCGAATTGGCATTATGTGCCGGGGCTTTGTCTTTTTTACAACTTATAAAAGCCAGCATTATAAAAACCCCGCCGGCAAGTAAGTATCGATTTGTACTTTTTGCCATTATGTTTATGAATGTTTTCATTTGAATAATTACTCTTTAATTATTTATTTTTTTATACACCTTTTATTGCCTTTTGGGCAAATAAAAACACACATTTACCAACCAGGATTTTGTACTAAAGCCCTATCTCGGTCTAACTGGTACTGGGAAATTGGGAACAGGTACATTTTATTGTTCCATACTCTTTTTTGGAAAAGCGTTTTGTTATAAAAAGCTCCAAACGAAAATCCCTGGCCCTGGTCGTCGGTATTTACATTCAATCCATAAATGGTTTGATTTTCGTCGGCACCCAATGATAGCCTTCTTATCAGGGTATAGTACCTGTCGCTTTCAAAACACAACTCTACCTGTCTTTCCCTCAAAATGTATTTCCGCATTAAATCTTTGTTTCCTACGGCACCCGGATAAACAGTTTCTATACCGGGCAAACCAGCCCTGCTCCTGATCTGATCAAGGTAAATGACAATGTTTTGATTAGCCGGATCGTATTCATTCAAAGCCTCCACATAATCCAGCAAAATTTCGGCATACCTCATCAATATAAAAGGGCGGTAATTGGCAGTCCACTGCCTTATATTATCGGCAGGGCTTACATTTTTCAATACATCATATCCTGTAATATTGTTACTGGCGCCGCTTGCCTTTGCACCAGCCTTGCCATTATAATAAAACTCGGCGCGGCCTGTTCCATCAATATTTTCGGTTGATGAATAGTAGTTTTTATCATCAACAGTTGGCGCAGGCAATACCGGGCGGCCATTATATTGAATATAAGCATAAAACCGAGGTTCGCGGTTGGCGTACATATTCCACTGGCCCTTCTTGTGTTCCCAGTACTTGCTGCCATTACTTTGCACAAAATTACTTGCAGTATATCCGGATGAAGGGTCGTCAATGGTCTTACCGTTATTCATGTAAAACGCGTCTACTACGTTTTGGGTAGCGTTATACATGCTATACCCCCCGGCACCTGGCGTTACACATTTTGTATAGCCACCGTAATTCCATGAATTTCTCGAAAATATAATTTCGCTGTTCCAGTTGGTAATGAAAAGATCTCTTACAGACAGGTAAGGATCAAACACGGTTCCGCCATTATCAAGATTGGTAAATAATTTATAGGAGCCAAGGTCAATTACGGCTTTGGCGGCATCCGCAGCTATTTTCCATTTGTTGGCATCAAAAGCCGTGGGCGCCAGCTGTTTACCATCCTGGTTTTTAAAAGAAGCAAAGGCAGAGTTACCATTCCATAACGGACTGGCTGCCAGCAATGCTATTTGCGCTTTTACAGCAAGGCAGCTACCTTTTGTTGGCCGGCCATAATTACTGGTTGTGCCCCATTCGGCAGGTAAGCCCGCCGCGGCCTGGTCCATCAATTGGTTAACATAATCCTTACATTCATCAAAAGATGATCTTGGATACTTATTGAAATCATCGTTTAAGCTTAATGCTTCGGTTACTTTTACAACCGGGCCGTATTGTTTTATCAGCTGCCAGTAAAACCAACCGCGCAAAAAACGGGCTTCGGCTTTATATTGATTTTTTAGCGTTACGCTTAACTGGCTCAGCGGAACCCTGTCAATATTAGCCTCAAAAATAAATGACGACCGGATTCCCCTGTAATAGTTATCCCAATAGTCAAAATAAGCATTTACAGGGCTCCAGTTGCCTGCAACCATTTGCCGTACATTGGTACCCGGGATAGATACAGACGATTCGTCACTGGCCCCCATGGCGCTAAAATCGCCCCCATCGGTTTGTACAATATATCCATATATATTGTACAGGTATGATTCGGCATTGGCCCGGGTGCTCCAAATCAAATCAGATGTTAGCAGGTTATCGGGTTTTTTATTAAGATAATTACAGGAAGATAAACTGGCACTCAGGAACCATACCCCGACAGCCATAATTAGTATATTTTTTTTCATTGGAAAAACTTTAAATACTTTTAAAATTGATTTAAATCCATTATTTCTAAAACGCAGCCCGTAATCCAAAAGCAAGTATTCTTACCGGTGGATAGCCTGCGCCATTAGAGCCGAGTTCGGGGTCCCAAAGTTTAAATTTGGAGAATGTTAACAGGTTTTGGCCCGTTAAATAAAGGTAAACCGAGTTAACACCCGCCTTTGTAATAAACTGTGGACTAAGCGTATAACCTAATGTTGCCTGTTTTAAACGAACAAAACTCGCGTCTTTAGACCACCAGGTACTTGGCTGATAGTTGTTACTATTTTGGTTGGAAATGCCTAATCGTGGGTAATCTACATTTTGGCTGGGGTTTTCAACTGTCCACCTGCTTTCAAGATTGGCAAGCATACCTGATGGATATGTTCCCATACCTGTAAATGGCACAATGCCCGCGCCGCCAGCACCTGCACCTGTTATTGAAGAACCATTGGCCATTATGATTACATTGGAGGTTCCCTGGAAAAAGAGCGAAAGATCGAACTTTTTATACCCAACCGTAAAGCCTGCACCATATAATATAGTAGGTATATCAGATTTACCTGTATATACTTTATCGAAGCTGTTGATTACACCGTCGTTGTTTACGTCTTTGTATTTAATATCGCCAGGCCTTAAAATTGCTCCAAACTGGCTGGGGCTTTTATCAACATCTTCCTGGGATGCAAAAAGCCCTTCGGCAACATACATTAAATTATCGCCATACTTACGGCCTGTTGACTGCTGATAAGCGTACAGCTGTTTAGGTTCGTCTTTCTGTACAATTTTATTATTGTTATAAGTAAGGTTACCATACAGACGAAGGGATACTTTTCCTATGTTTTCGTTATATTCAACGTTGCCTTCAATACCATGGTTGTTCATTTCGCCCAAATTGGCAAATACGGCCCCGCTTACTCCCAATACCCCTGACAATGAACTGCGTTGAACCAGGATATTGGTTCTTCTTTCTTTATAAGCGTCAATCGTAATATTCAGCTTATTAAACAGCCCTATTTCCAACCCGATATTGTCTTTGGTTGCCTTTTCCCAGGTTAGGTTCTCTACCCCGATTACAGTTTCGGTAGTGCCACCATATACAGTTCCGTTTAATCCTAAACCTACAGATCCGCCACCGCCATACTGGTTGATATAAGGGAACCTGGTGATACCATAGGCAGAGCCAATCTGATCATTACCCACAAGGCCATGCGACCCTCTTATTTTAAGCAAATTAAATGTCTTTGAAAGCCCCTTAAAAAAAGGCTCTCTTGAAATTACCCAGCCACCGGAGACAGAAGGAAAAAAGCCGAATTTTTTACCTGCTTCAAAATTTTCTGAACCTGTATAACCGGCATCAAACTCCAGCAAATATCTGTCGGCGTATGCATAAGTTACCCTGCCCGCCAGGCCCTGGTTATTATAAGGAATTGAGCCAATAACGCTCCCCGCCGAACTAACCACCCGCGACCTCATGTTATATAAAAACAATGCGCCGACATGGTGTTTGCCAAAGGCCTGGTCGTAATTTAAATTTGTTTCCAGGTACATGGTTTTTTCGGCTGATGACGATTGCGTATACCCTAAAAACTGGCTCCCGTACCGTGATTGGCCGAATACCAAATTACCCTGCGGATCTCTCGACGTGGCTAAAAAGAGGTCATTGGTACCGGTTCTGCCATTATCATTTTCGCTATAAGAGTCGAACGAAAACCTGGCCATAGCGCTTAAACCGTCTGTAATTGCATCCAATTTTTGGTTGAGAGAAAAGACCGACTGGATTGTAGGGCGAAACTCACTGTTATAACCAGAATTTTGAACGTCGTTCACCGGGTTGGAGCCGCCGTTATTAAACGGACCGGCCCATATGCCTCCGGGATATTGTATCGGGAATGCATTAGGCGGTGTTAAATACGACTCGTACCAAATACTGCCGGCAGAAAGCCCGGGATAACGGCTGCTCACCAGCATCGCATCCAGGTTCATCGACAATAAGGTGGTTTTACTTAAATCTATATCAAGGTTCGATCGGAAATCATACCTTTTAAAGTTAAGATTGGGGTTGTAGCCGTTTTGTTTGGTAACTTTATAACTCCCCTCCTGGTCGTAAAAAGAAGCAGAAACATAGTACCTTACAGATGGTGCTCCGCCACTTACATTCAGGTTGGTATTATAGCCCGGAGCCCAATCCTTATAAACAGATTTTATCCAGTTAACATTAGGGTACAGGTACGGATCTAAACCGCTCGCTGTTTTTTGTATAGTTTCTTCAGAATATGCAGATGGGTTACCATCATTTGTAGTTGCTTCGTTGTGCAGCCTCATCCACGATACTGCATCCAGCATTTTTGGCGTTTTAGTAAGGCCAGACATGCTCATTTCACTTTTTAAGGAAATTTTAGGCTTACCTGCAACACCTCTTTTGGTAGTAATAATCAAAACGCCGTTGGCGCCTTTGGCACCATAAACAGCCGTTGACGAAGCATCTTTTAACAAAGAAATACTTTGAATATCTTCAGGATCGATGTTGTTATAAGCCCCTCCGTAGGTGCTGTTTACATCATCGCGCTGTACGCCATCTATAATAATAAGCGGGTTTGAATTACCTGTAAAAGTTCCGATACCCCGGATGGTAAATGATGCATTATCGTAACCGGGTTCCCCGCTTCTCTGCATAGATATAACCCCGGCAACTTTACCTGCCAACGCGTTAGATAGTGAGCGGTTTGGCGTTGTTATATCGGCCACGTTTACTGTAGTAACAGCCCCGGTTATCGTCAGCTTTTTTTGTTTACCATAACCTACTACCACAACCTCGTTCATACCCTTGGTGTCGTCAAGCAATTTAACGGTGACAAAAGATGTTGATGCGGTAACCACTATTTCCTGGGATACGAAACCGGCAAACGATACAACAAGGGTGTTGTTAACATCAGCGTCTATATTAAACCTGCCTTCGCTATTGGTTACAACGCCCTTATTAGTACCCTTAATACGCACGCTTGCACCTGGTAAAGTAAGCCCTTTTGAATCGGTAACAACACCCGAAACTTTGATGACGGGTGCTGCCTGCGACGGTGTTTCAGAAGGTTTAGGTTTGATAATAATTGTTTGCTCGCTTATACTATAAACAAACGGCTGACCTTTAAATGTCAGTTTTAATACTTCCTCTAATTCGGTATTCAGAACATTAATACTTACCGGGTTAGCCTGCTTAATCAATTTTGAATTATAGAAAAAATCATATCCGCATTGTTCCCTAATTTCTTTAAGAACTTTTTCTAACGGAGCGTTTTTTTCTGATAATGTAATTTTTTGCGCGTAACCTGAAGCACTTGCCTGAAGTATGGTTGCTACCAACAATATGATGGATAGTTTCATGATCAACAAAGCTTTATTTTTTATACAGGGGACCCTGTATAAACATATTTCATAACATTTCATACATTTGAACTTGTTTGGGTTTAAGGTGTAATTGGACTACGAATTTAGTTTCATGGTAAGCCCTAACGCTTTGGTCGGGAGTGTTCGAGCACTTCCGGCTTATTTTTTAGGTTACCTTAATGCGGGGGTAATTATCACGGCATAATGATAACTCTCCTTCCTTCAATTTTAGTTTTGATATTTCCTGTCTGTTCAATGATCTTCAAGGCCTGCGCTAAGTCCCTTGACCGCGAAACCATTCCCCCAAACCTTAAATTATCCACATTGGCTGCATATTCTACATCAACATTATACCAGCGGGCAAACTTGCTCATAATGCTTTTCAGGTCTTCATCAACAAACAGGAAATAGCCGTTTTTCCAGGCAACCACCTCTTCCGTATTAACCTGCTGCACAGAAAATGAGCTATTTAGGTAATTGATATTGGATTGCTGGCCGGGCTTCAGCAATTTTGATTGATTTGATTTGGTAGATAATACCTTAACAGAACCTTCTAATAAGGTAGTTTTAACCGAAGTGTCATCGATGTACGAACTGATGTTGAAATGCGTACCTAAAACCTCAACCACCTGGTTGTTACTCACAACCCTGAATGGTTTTTTAGCGTTTTTAGCAACCTCAAAATAAGCCTCGCCGGCTAATTGAACACTGCGTATGTTTCCATTAAAATTTGTTGGGTACCTAAGCGAGGAACCTGCATTTAACCAAACTTTTGAACCGTCCGGTAAATCAACCTGGTACTGCCCGCCTTTTGGCGTTTCGATGGTATTATACGCCATTTGGCCTGATGTGGCCGAATTGGACGATGTATTTTCGACAGTGTAAACCAATTGGCCGTTGGCAGCTTTGGTTACTTTTACGCCGGATTGCCTGGCCAGTTCGCCGGTGGCGGCATCATCTAAAATAATTTTCGACCCGTTAGCTAAAGTTAATAATGCTTTATTGCCTCCAGGGGCAATGGTGTTCTTAATTAAAGGCTGTGTTTTGTTTTTGGTTGATAAAAAGGCATTGTCATTTTTTAAATAAAAGAACAACGAGGCGGAAACACCCAGTAACAAGCTTACGGATGCTGCTATAAACCACCTCCTCATAAAAAAAACCTTTTTTGATGAGGATTCGCGCGCTTTTATCTCTGATAATACTTTACTATAAAGCTCAACCCCGGCTGTATGCTCATCGCCCATTTCAAGCTCGTCCCATTTCAACTCATTTTTTTGGAGCGTGTTGTAGTAGTCTAACAAAAGCTCTTCCTCCTGGGCTGTGGCCTGGTTCGAAAGGTATTTGTTTATTAAGTTTAGCAGTAGTTCTTTTTCCATTTGGCGTTAATTATATGTAAGTAACCCAACACAGGGGGTACCCCCAAAGAAATTTCAAATATTTCTATATCATTAACAAATCATGAAATTTTAGAAATTAATTGGGCGGGAATATTAAGAAAAGAGTTCGCGTAAAATTCAGTAAAAAGGGTCAAAACCAACGTTCGCATAGGATGATAGCAGCCACGCAAACAAAATCCCCTAAAGTTTTACGCAAACGATTCAAGGCCACAGTTAGCTGATTTTCAACTGTTTTAGGTGCAATTCCAAGCCGCTCGGCAATTTGTTTGGTTGATAGATGCTCCTTGCGGCTCATGATAAATATCTGCCGGCATTTTTCGGGCAACTCGGCAACGCCCTGATCCAGCAAGCGGTTAATGTCTTTTTCAGACAGGAGATCCTCGCCGCCGTTATTGCTAAAAAGCTCTTCCAGGTGATTAAAAAGATCGGCTCTTACTTTACCGGAGCGAATAACATTAAACACCTGGTACCTGACAGATGTATATAAATAAGCATTTAAAGAGTTGAGCTGAAGGCTGGCCCTTTTTAACCATAGGTTTACCAATACTTCCTGGGTAACATCTTCAGATACCTGCCTGTCCCTGAGTATGTTGTATGCCGAAAGGTAAAGTTTTGACCAATACTTATTATAGATACGTTCAAATGCCGTAAGATCATTCTCCCGGATCAAGGCTATAAGCCGCTCATCTGTCAATATCTGAACCTCGACGCTATTCATTCCGCATTATAAATTTTACAAATGGCAATTTTAAAAAAAGTGTTTTTTATCGTTTTAAAATATTAAAATTAGTACCCTCCAGGGTCATTGCCAGTATCGGCACAGAAACCTGTATTGGGGTTCGTACCCCGTCAAAAAAGCATTAAAAAGTTTAGAAAAAGTGCGATAAAAACTCAAAAAATATCCATTTTTATTACAATAATTTACAATTTATTTAAACTTTTTTGCGCAACATTAAGAACCTCATCTGCACGCTTACTTTTCAGCTCGCCGATGTCGAAACCGCCCATTATTTTTTCAAGCTGATGTAGTTTGTCTTGTTGGTTGCCCTTTGTAAATTCCCCCTTCAGCACATTAATTTTTTCATAATCCTGGATGCCTTCAATCAACCGTTCGAAACGGATAGACGACCTCAAGCCCGGGTAAATCAAATAGGCATCACCAGATGACCATGACCCAAACCGCGTATCGCGCAAAGCATCTTTTGTCCAGCAATTGTAGGCCCACCTCAGGTACCCGTCATATCCTTTATAAGCCGCGTACCACGCCAGCCAAACAGACTCGGCGGGTGCAGAAAAGGTGAACGTATTGGGATGCCCCTCTGTACAGCAGGTGTAGTAAGTAGTATTAAGCCCCGCCTTTTTGCGTGCAAGCATGGTAGGGTTATCTATTACCTGGTTTGATGCCACACTGTAATCTGCTAAATCGTTCTCAATTTCGGGATGGTAGTTGCCTGCCAATGAAATTTTAAAATCTTTATCCGCGCTTTTGATTAAAGCTATCGCCTTTTGCATATCGGCCATCGACCTTTCGTCCATAGCGATAGTGGTTTTGCCAAACCAGCCCTTTTGTTTAAGGTGCCTGGCAAAATCGGCAAGCATGGGGCGCCAGTGGGTATCGTATTCCGGCGTGCCGGGTTTGGCAATAATGGAGGTATCTTTCCCCAGGGCATCGTCATGATAATAGAATTTCAAATTCCAGGGGATCATGCTATAACAGTTGATAAACTTATCAATCCCCAACGACATCATAAAACTTACCCACTTATCAAAAACCGTATAATCATACGTCCACGAGCCATTCTTGTTCCTGGTCCATTTGATCATCGATCCATAAATATCATACGTTTGGCTGTTCCATGGGTCGTGGATGAGTGTGGTGGTAATTGATTTCTGGCCGGCATCAGCCAGCATTTTCATATAAGGCCGCATAGCATCAAAATGCTCCTTAGACCAGGGTTTTACGCCATACACGCGCGAAACCGAGTACGGATTTTGCCACAGGTCAAGGTGAAATTTCCAGTTCTTTGGTTCGGGCAGCGTATGGTTAAGTACTTGTATAGTATAATGCAAAATCGCGGGATACTTATTTTGTCCTTCTTTAACTTTCACATAGCCGCTATAAGTACCTTCAACCGCATTGCCCGGAACTTTAATGCTCAGCCAAACAGGCCGGGTAGTATTTTTAGCAGCCGGCAGGTATTTTACGTTATCAATTACATCCTCAACCAATGACGAATCAAGACCGGTCTTGATACCGCAGCCCCCGCCTTCCTCATTCAGGCCATCGGCCATCACGTAACGTACAAAGTTGGCACTGATATTTTTTACAGGAATTTGATGCCCTTTACCGTCATCAAGCCCGCTCCATTCAAAACTAAGCTGTTGCAGGCTACGGGTAGCCCATACCAGGAATTGGGTATGTACTTTCTCTCCTTTCCATGCTTTGGCCTCCCAGTGGGTTTGCAAGGGCGATATAGCGGGCGCGTTACGTCTATCGTAACGGATATCAGCAGAAGCAAAACTTACATAAACACCAGGTTTCAGCACGTCCCAGCTTTGTTGCCGAACCGGTTTAGTGTCCGGGAGTTCCTGGTAGTACCCGCCGGTTTTTGATTGCGCCGAAACAACGGCGCTATATAACAGCAGCAGTACAGTAATTTTCAGTTTCATGCTTACGTTGTTTTTGCTTTGAAGTGGCTAAATATCCTTGTTGCTTCCCGAATTTTATTTTCCCGAAAAATTCCGGCAGGTGAAAGTCGGGTCCGGCGGATTTAATATCGCTCCAGGCCAAAAAATGCGGGTCGGGCAGGTCATCGCCGCATTTGTAAAAGTTGGCCCTGCATTGCTTGCCGTTTACTGATTCAAGCGAATGATAGTAAAATACCTCCAGCGGAATCATCAGGGTAAGCTCCCAGGCTATATTGCCTTCGCCCTGGTTGTTTACCACTTTTAATTGCGCATGGTGCCTTATCATCCTGATAACGGGTTCCGGTAATAATTCGCGATTCTCCCTGTTTGCTCCAAAACCCACCAAACAAGTGCCGGCACAGTTAAACTCAAAATTGTAATATTCCTTTTCGTCGCCAAAGGCTATAAAAAACTCTACACAGCTATCTTTATAAACAGGTTGGTTAGGCTGGTTGTAAACCGCCCTCACTGTTTTTTCGGTTACGCAATACTTTATAAAAATGCAGTCGTTTCCGTAAGCTATCGTGAAATTAACATCAGGCTTATATCCATAACGCGGCCACGGAACCATTCCAATAGTGTTAGTTTGATAGCTATCTAACAAAAAAGACAGGTGGGCTATCGGACTGCTTCTGCTTACACCCTTTAAAAATGGTACTATCAGCTCTTTCATTTAGTTTCGGATGTTAATTGTCTGGATGTTTCTGCTACGTTTTGAATTACCTGGTCTAAAAGGTCATATTTTTCTTCCAGCTTTCTGAGCAATTGAAACTGCGCCCTGGTGCGCTGCAAATTATGGCCGGCAAAATGTGTTTTGTAATAAACATCGCCCGCTATATAATCCGTCAGGAAACGCACGCCCTGCATATAAGGGATTAACAAAACCCCCATCGAAAGCGATTTAACTTCCGTATCTGTTAAAAAGCTGCCGGCGCTTTCAAAATACCCTTGGGCGTAAGCTTTAAACAACGGAATGCTAAGGTCGATTTTTGTAAGGTCCTCCTCATCTTCCGATGCGGTATTGATAATAGTGCGGATAGCATCGCCAAAGTCATATGCTACATAGCCCGGCATCACGGTATCCAAATCTATTACACACTGCCCGTGATCATTTGCATCAAGCAATATGTTATTGAATTTGGTATCGTTATGTATAATACGCAGGGGCAATTTGCCTTCCTTTCCTAAATTAATAATCGTAACCATCGCCCTCGACCTTTCCATTACAAATGCCAGTTCGGGCAACACATCTTTAACCCTGTTTTCCGGGTCGGCTAATACTACTTTATTTAAGTTATCAAGCCGCATGGTGATGTCATGAAAACCTTTTATTGTTTCATAAATTAACCCGGCGTCCAAATCTGCAAGCAGTAACTGGAATTTACCAAATGCCTTCCCCCCTTCATAGGCTTGTTGTTCGGTTAATACCAGGTCGTAACTTTTGGTATCTTTCAAAAAACAATACATTCTCCAGTAATTTCCTTCGGCGTCACAAAAAAAGCATTGCCCATCTTTTGCCAAAACAATAGTAAGCACCTCTTTATCAGAGTTTGAACCCGCTAACAGCGCCAACTTTTTTTTGAGGTGACTGGTTACCAGCTGTACATTTGCCATCAGGGCGGGCACGTTTTCAAAAACATGATGATTGATACGCTGAAGCAGGTAGCCGGGCAATGCAGAATGCGTGTTCTTTACATGAAATGTATCATTGATATGACCCGAGCCATGCGGAACAATAGTTTCGATATTTCCTTCGATGCAAAACTCAGATGCTATTTCAAAAATGTTATAAGTCTTTTTTTCTTCGTTGTTCATTTTATTTATTCTTCAATCCATAACGTGTAAACGCGCTACAGCTTCATTTTTAATAGGATCCCGTTTGGTAATATGCCCGGGGTACTTCTGTTTCCGCCTGCTTAACGTTGTTTAAATTTATAACCATCGCCCTTCGGGAACCGCGAACAAAGCAGGACAGACAATAAAAACTTCGAATAACAACCATCAACAGACAGCTATTCTAAGTATAAAATAAGTGACTTTATTAGCAATAGTATGCGCACACATGAAACTATGTTAAATAGCCATCCACAAATATAAAAATATTTGCGTGTTCGCACACATCTTTGCAAATTTTATTGAAAATAATTTCAAGGATTAAAAACAACAGGATAAATGATGCGGGAGATACGCGGGATGTTGTTAAGGCTTCGAAGCTAAATTTGGCTGATTAATGTTTTTATCCTTCTAATGAAACACATATCCACGCGTGATTGCGGGTGTAAAGCAGGATGGCCCGGAAAGATGGGGATGATGTGTTTTTTATGCGGGTAACTGGCCTCGCAACCCTGAGTTGTAAAGCCCGCGGACTCTAAACGAGAAATGACACACAAAAATAAAAGACTGTCATCCTGAGGTACGAAGGATCTATTTGCGAACTTTTCTATCGGTCATGCACAGCTGATAGATCCTTCGTACCTCAGGATGACAGGAAAATTATATCAGCTTCTTAAATATTCAGGTAAACAGTATCCTCATCATCTATATAATAGTTCATGTTTTCTTTCGTCACTATATCCAGCGGAAGATATTTGATGATGGGGACTTCTTTTTTAAATACAAGATGGTCGGTTAACTGGTAAATACCCCAGTAACCTTGCCCCTTTGGATTTTGGTTAATCAAAAAACTAATTGCCCCTTTATTGAGGAAATGCAAATTGGCGGGGAGTAAATCATATCCTATTATTTTGATATGCTTTATATGGCGCTGCTCCAAATGCTTGGCAATTTCATGCGCCTTAGATGTTGTTACAAAAATACTGGCAATATCGGGCGTGCTATCAATAACGTCATCCAACTGCGTTATAAACAATGCCGGGTTCGACCGGTTTAACTCAATCCTCAAAATTTTGTACTGGTGCTCCAGGTTGTTTTGCGCGAAATAATTACGGAAGCCCTGTTCTTTTTTCAAAAGGTGGGCGGCGTTGCTTATCTCTTCATCAATATGGGCAATCAGGATTGAACAAGGATCGGGCTGGCCGTATTGAATGAGCTTACCAGCCAAAAAACCGCTTTGGTACGAGTCCTGGCCAATATAACTTATGGGCTCGCACTCGGCAATTTGGGTATTAAATAATACAAATGGAATCTCGGCAGCTTTCCATTTCTCAAAAAATGGCAGGGTTTCCCGGTAAAATATTGGGGATAGCATGATGCCATCCGGATTATTTTCGGTTAGCTGATTGGCCTGGGTTATAAATGATTCTACATCGTACGGGTTAAAAACATATTGCTGTACAACGATGCCATATTGCTTCAGGTCTTTTTCGGCCTTTTCAATCCCGGTTTTCGGAGCGTACCAATAAGAGTCGGTTTTATGATCGGGTATTAAGGCAGCAATCTGATATATTTTATTGGAGCCCAGGGCCCTTGCCATCAAATTTGGCTCATAATCCATCTCTGCGATGATCTTTAATACCTTTTCCTCCACTTTTTTTGATACCCGCCCCCGCTTGTGTAATACGCGGTCAACTGTACCTGTAGAAACTTTCGCTTTTTCGGCAATATCTTTAATGCGTACAATTTTATTCTTCATATTGGCCTTTTGTGTAAAAAAGATAGCAAAGGTAATTTAATATAGTTTTATCGCATTATCCAGCTATAATTTTGCCTGGACGTTATTTTTAAATTTATTTAGCCTTTACAACAGCAATGAGTTTGCAACCATAGGTGCCCAAAAAGCCCTGAACTTGTTTAAATTAAAAAATACCGGTTACTTGTTTTGCCCCCTCTTTGTTCTCATCCAAAAACCACCTACATTAGCCAACCAATTACCAAACCATGAAAAAACTGTCCCTTATATTATTATGTCTTATAGCTATCACCTGCAAAGTATTTAGCCAGGATAGCACAAGTTTATATGACGCCGGTACCAAAGCTGTACTGGTTGCCAAACAATTCTCATTTACCGAAGGGCCTGCAGTTGATAAAAAAGGCAATGTTTTTTTTACCGATCAGCCCAACAACAAGATATGGAAATATGGTACCGATGGCAAGCTATCTGTTTTTTTGGATAGCGCGGGCCGCAGTAACGGGATGGATTTTGATAAAAAGGGCAACCTGATCAGCTGTGCCGATGGCAAAAACGAACTTTGGTCTATCAGCCCCAAAGGAAAAATAGAAGTATTGCTTACCGGCTATAAAGGACAAATATTTAACGGCCCAAATGATGTTTGGATACACCCAAACGGCGGGCTTTACTTTACCGATCCTTATTACCAACGCAATTACTGGACACATACCAAACCCGAACTTGACGGGCAGAAATTGTATTACCTGGCAAAAGGCGCACACGAAGCTGTTATCGTCGACGATAAATTTGTAAGGCCTAATGGCATAGTTGGCACAGCCGATGGCAAATATCTTTTTGTTGCCGATATAGGCGATAGCAAAACCTACCGTTATGATATTAATAAAGATGGTTCGTTAACCAACAAAATGCTTTTTGCAGCCATGGGATCAGACGGGATGACGGTTGACGAATTGGGTGATATTTACCTTACCGGTAAAGGAGTTACTATTTTTAACCCTAAAGGCGAAAAAATTGGCCACATTGATATTGACGAACCATGGACGGCCAATATCTGTTTCAGCGGCAAAAAAAGGGATGTATTATTTATCACGGCGTCAAAGGCTGTGTATACCTTTCAAATGAAAGTAAAGGGTACCAACTAAGCTTTAAGTGATGAGTAGTGGTAAAATTGGGCGAAACTCTGAGGGGAAAATGACGTATATCGCATGGTGGCGAGTCGACTCACCCCGACGAGGCTTCGCCCGTCTGCCCCTCTCTCCGACTGCGTTCAATGCCAATGTTTGCACCTACCGGTTATTTTTCTTCTGACAATATTAGGCCTTTTGCTGCAATATCGAAATGATCTGCTGCTGCTCGCCGTTACTGAGCAGGTCGCCTTCATAATGCCAGGGACCTGATTGGGGGAAATATACTGTGCCCAAATAATCGGGATTGTCTTCATCGGCTAAAGTGGGGCCGTCGCCATCAATTTCCATTTCTTCGGTAAATAGGCGCGATTCGTTGTCGATGGATGTTTTGTAAATCTTATATACCCCCGTATCGGCAAGATCGTGTTGCAATACCGGTTCGATGATGATGTTTCTTAAACTGCCGTCGGCGTGCTTTAAATCTACATAAACCGGATTTTTCATAGGCGCATTGTTTTCGTAGATTAATACAATAATGGCGAGGCTTTGTTTGGGGTATTAGGTTTCCAACCCGTCAAACAAGGTTTCAATTGGATGAATATCATTGGGGTTCTTTTTCAAAGCTTCAAGTCGGGCATCTATCAAATCCTTATGCCATTGAGGTATTTGATTATCTATATGATCCACATCAGGATATTTGCTTTTTATCATCTCCCACTCTTTGATGGGAACCTGAACAGCGGTAACTTTTCCTTTTTTGTCAGAAATATATTGTACACTCATGTTATCAAGTTTAAAGATAATTCCAAAAGCAATCAAGAAGGCACAAATTAATATTACAAAAACCTATAGAAACAAGAAGCGCCCTCTGATGGGCAGGGGCGCGTTCTAACCAATTATAAACCTAAATTATGAGAAGAGCTGTAAGGGAGGTCTCGAACCATCTGGTGCTGCCGTTCAGCGCCTTACAAATACTACACTGCAAATATACAACACATCTTTTATTTTGCAAATATTTTAAGTAAAAAAGTCAACTATTAACAATTTAATAATACAACCACGATTTAAGTACAATATTGATAAATAAATAATTGTCATTTAAACACATTATTTGCCTGTATATCAATATGTTCATTTAACGCAATAATAATACCATTAGTGCCCTTAGATTAAAATATTTTGAGTATTTGTTGGTTATGTTGATGGCTTTTGCAGATTTTGATGTGATTTATTAGAAATTATGCCCCTATCAGATAAAAAACTGTTATAACTCGGCTAAAAACTGCAACCTCTTATATTTTAATCAACCCAAATACTTCTTAATGAACTAACCAAGAGCATCAAACCGGGACAATTTCGCCCCGCCGCTATAACGAGCCGCCCTGGTATACCAGGGCGGCTCGTTATAGCGGCGGGGTTTAAATCTTATCCCGCAAAATACCATTAATTAGTTTTGCGGTGCCGGCGATGTCTTCGCTTCTTTTCTGGCCGCCTTTTTTTGTTTTTGGGCTTCTACAAAAGCGAGATATTTTGTTTTTTGTTCGGCAGTTAATATAGCCTCCAGTTTAGCTTGCGCGTTATCACGAATCTGCTTATGTGAATACCGTTGTTCTTTTTTATCATTTGTGCCTTTAAGGGCCTTCAAACTGTCAAGTCCTCTACCCTGCTCCAGCAGTACCGCGTTTACCTGGGTTATCTGGCTGTTGGTTAGGTTAAGTTGTTTGGTTAATACTTTAGTTTGTTTTGCAGCCCGTAACGCGGGGGTTGCCTTTGCTTTTTCCTGGGCGTGAGCAAATAAGCCCAGCCCTGCAACAAAAGCTATCATCATGAATACCTTTTTCATAGTTTATGTTTTTGAGTTGGTATGACTCATGTTTGCAATATTGGTTTAATTTTGTTCGGTAAAAAACAACAATACGGCGCAAACCCACCGAGGTAACAAATCAAAACTCCATGCCTTATCCGGCACGCTTCTTGCATCATCAAACCATTGTTTACTTAAATTATCAGATCATGAAAAATCAACAGGATTTAAATCGCAGTGGAAATATGCAAGGTAATTCAACATCCGACAGGGCTTTTACAGATCAAAAGGCGGCAAAAAAACAAGCTGGCATCAGTAACGGCGGTGGCCAGCGCAGCGACCAAACCTCTAATCGGGATAATGATCGTAAAATAGCCAATAAAAAATAACAGTCTGACTTTGCCCTCTTCTCAGGAGAGGGCTTTGATGCTGATGCAAACTTCGGGATTTAATTACGCCCAAACTTTCAATAGCCGTACAATGTTATCCTAAAAAACATCACCTGCCATGAGCCTGGAAACATATGCCCAAAAGCGCGACTTTACCAAGACCGCCGAACCCAAAGCCGGTAAAAGCAAAGATAAAAACAGCCTCATTTTTGTAATCCAAAAGCACGATGCATCCCGCCTGCATTATGATTTCAGGCTGGAGATGGATGGCGTGCTCAAAAGCTGGGCGGTGCCCAAAGGGCCGTCAACAGATCCAAAAACCAAAAGGCTGGCCATGATGGTGGAGGATCATCCTTATGATTACCGCAACTTTGAAGGCATCATCCCCGAAGGCGAATATGGCGGCGGTACGGTTATAGTTTGGGACGAAGGCACCTATGAGCCTATTGAAAAAATTAAAGGCAAAAAAGAGCAGGAAAAGCACCTGTTGAAAGAGCTCAAATCCGGCTCTGTAAAAATAAAGCTCCATGGCAAAAAACTGAAGGGCGAGTTTGCCCTGGTAAAAACCCATGGCATGGGCGATAATGCCTGGCTGCTTATAAAACATGATGACGATTTTGCTTCAAAAAAAGATATTATTAAAGAAGATAAATCCGTGATATCCGGAAAAACCATTAAAGCGATGGAAAAAACCGGTGAAAAGGTTTGGCAGAACGGGCATGAAGAAAATATTGAAAAGCCGAAGCAGGGCGCATCAATAAAAAAAGTGATTGAAGCAACTGAGCCCAAAGAAAGCTTAGCTGAACAGGAGGATATTAACATCACCACTATATTAAAAAAGACTCCCAAAGCTAAAATACCAACCGGGATAAAACCCATGCTGGCCACTTTGGTTGATGAACCTTTTGACGACCCGGATTGGGTTTACGAAGTAAAATGGGATGGTTACCGCGCATTGGCATTTATTGATAAAGGAGAAGTGGAACTGCTATCCCGCAACAATAAAACGTTTAACGAAAAATTTTACCCTATCCATAAAATACTGCGGGACTGGAAGATTAACGCCGTATTGGATGGCGAGATCCTGGTTTTGAACGATAAAGGCATATCCAACTTTGGCAACCTGCAAAACTGGCGCAGCGAGGCCGATGGCGAACTGGTTTATTATGTGTTTGATATTTTATGGTACGATGGCAAAAACCTGGTGAATTTACCGCTCACGCAACGCCAGGCTATACTAAAGGAAGTTTTGCCAACCGATGACGACAGGGTGCGTGCCAGTAAGGTATTTGATGCCAGCGGCACCGAATTTTTTAAAGCTGCCGAAAAGATGGGCTTAGAAGGCATCATTGCTAAAAAAGCAAACAGCACCTATTCGCCCGACCTGCGTTCAAAGGAGTGGCTCAAAATCAAGGTCAGCAAACGGCAGGAAGTGGTGATAGCGGGTTTTACTAAAAACGCCGATACGTCTAAACAGTTCAGTTCATTGCTGCTGGGTGTTTATGAGGATAAAAACCTGCAATATGTAGGCAAAGTGGGCACCGGTTTTTCGGATAGAGTACAAAAGGAAATGATGGCACAATTTAAGCCTTTAATAACCGATAAAAGTCCTTTTGATACTATCCCCGATGTAAACAAACCATCGCGTTTCAGGCCTAATCCGCCCAAAGCCAAGGCAACCTGGCTTAAGCCCCAGCTGGTTTGCGAGGTAGCTTTTAGCGAAGTTACCAGCGACGGTGTGTTCCGTCATCCATCGTTCCAGGGTATGCGCGTTGATAAAAAGGCAACAGATGTGGTGCGCGAGGTTGCAGAACCCACTGAAGCTGCCATTGAACAGGCGGAAGAAAAACATGAAGGTAGCCATGCATCGGCCATAAAGCCGCCAAAAGAGAAAGGAAGAAAAACCTTGCTAAACCCAACCGACGAAACCCAGGTGCGCAAAATTTGCGGCCACGATTTAAAGTTTACCCACCTGAGTAAAATTTACTGGCCCGAGGATAAGGTAACCAAGCGTGATATGTTTAATTACTATTACCAGGTTGCGGAATATATTTTACCTTATCTAAAAGATCGCCCGATGTCGCTTAACCGGTTCCCCGGTGGTATTCACGGGCCAAGTTTTTACCAAAAGGATGTAAAAGGTAAAGCGCCCGATTGGGTTAAAACATTCCCGTATACCAACGGCGATGGCGAGCATAAAGAATATTTGGTTGGCACCGATGAGGCAAGCCTCCTGTGGATGGCATCATTGGGCTGCATCGAGATGAATCCCTGGTTCAGTCGTGCTCAATCACCGGATAACCCGGATTATTGCGTAATTGACCTTGATCCCGATAAAAACACTTTCGACCAGGTAATCGCCGCAGCGCTGGAAGTAAAAAAGGTGCTGGATGCAATTAATGTTCCCTCCTACTGCAAAACCTCCGGCTCAACCGGGATGCACATTTATATTCCTACCGATGCCAAATATAGTTACGATCAAACTCAGCTATTTGCCCGCATCATTGTAAACATCGTTCACAAACAAATACCCGATTACACAACAGTGGAGCGGATGGTGGCAAAGCGTGATGGCAAAATGTATCTTGATTTCCTACAAAACCGCCCCGGTGCTACCATAGCCGGCCCCTACTCACTCCGCCCCAAAATTGGCGCCACGGTATCTATGCCCCTGCATTGGGATGAGGTAAAACCAGGGCTCACCATGAAACATTTTACCATTTTTAATTCGATAGACAGACTGAAGGCTGAAGGTGACCTGTTTAAAGGTGTATTGGGTAAGGCGATTGATTTAGAGAAGACTATGGAAAAAGCTAAATCAGTTTTCGGTCAATAGTCATTGGTCATTGGTCATTGGTCATTGGTCATTGGTCATTTAAGGGCAAGTTTGATTGGGCTAACGATTGTTTTAATTTCGTTAATAAATCACCCATGACATATCCATTTTTCCTGTCATCCTGAGGTACGAAGGATCTATCAGCTATGCATGACCGGTAGAAAAGTTCGCGAATAGATGCTTCGTTCCTCAGCATGACAGTTTTTTATTTTTGAATGTCATTTACCCTTCAGAGTTTCGCGAAATTTTACAACTACCAATGACCAATGACAGCGCAGCGAAATGACTACGCCACCGGCAGTTTCACCACAAAAACGGAGCCTTTACCTTCTGTACTTTCAACGTGAATGGTACCCTTATGGCTTTCAACTATCTGGCGCACAATACTGAGCCCCAAGCCTGTTGATTTTTCGCCACGAACGCCGGTGCGGCCGGCCTTGGTAAAGCTGTTAAATATTTCGGGAAGCATGGCCTGCGGGATCCCCATGCCATAATCCTGAACCTCTATAATCACATCTTTATTAACCTGGCTTAACCGCACGTCAACACGGCTGTTATCCTTTGAAAATTTCACGGCATTACTCACCAGGTTGTCAATCACACGGGAAAACCTTTCTTTATTAATCAGCGCATAAGCGGGGTTTACACTACTGGTAAAAATAACGTCAACATTCTGTTTGCCTTGGGTTCGCCATGAATTTACGGCGGTTTTAAGCAGCTGATTCAGTTCTGTTCTTTCGGTTTCAATAGGTCTGCCGTTTTCATTGCGGGCGGCATCAAGCAGGTCATCAATAATCGACCGGGCTTTGGCGCACGATTCTTTAATCATATTTAAATTATCCTGCGTATCCTCGGTCACCTCGTCCAGTTCCATCATCATCGCTATAGATTCAACCGAGGCGATGGGATTACGCAGGTCATGAGCTACCATGCCCAGCACCTGGTTTTTAAACACGTTGGCGCCTTCTATTACCTGATTTTTTTCGCTTATTAATAAAACCTGCTGATAACTATTGGCTTTGTAAGTAAAAAAATACCTTGATGTTAAATAAAAGGCCGATAACAGCACAACTGATATTAACTGATTATAAAGCATTTGCGTTGGCGATGTTTGGCTATATAGCAGTAAAGCGGTAAAAAACAGTTCGATGCCTATGATGAGGATAAGGGTTTCGTAATATTCAAATACCATTATCGCGCTGATAAGGCATAAAGCTATCAGGTAAAGTGTAAGCGAATTACTGGGATCGGACGTGGCGATAAAGCTGGAATACATACCACAGGTAATAATATACAGCGAAAATAAAAACACAACAAGCGCCATCAATTGTGTACCTTTTTTATGCTTTTTATATTCCAATATCAACAGGTTGGCAGCTATCAGGAAAAATGGGGTTATAACCAGGAATACCCAGTTACTTGCATTAAATTCGGGAAAGTTTTGCGCTTTGGTAAGGCTTGCCGGAAAAACAACATACAGTATCCTGATTATTATATTTAACAGTAAAAATATGATGCTGGCTGCCCTTACGGCAATCAAATTTTGATAGGTGTAAAAATCCCTGTACAATGATCTGTACTTAACAGGCAGGGTGTTAAAAAAAAAGCGCGTAGTCAAAGTGGGTTGAAATTGATATTTACCGAAGAGATAAAAGTAATAAAAATGTTACAATTATTTTTATTGGCGACAAAATGACGTTTAAAATATTTTTCATATGACTTTTTATCATGTTCAGGTTAACTGGCAAGGGATTTGACCAATACAACTCATAACACTAATCATTATGAATTTCAACAATTTTACAATAAAAGCACAGGAAGCTGTACAAAAGGCTTCTGAGATTGCAACCGGCAATCAGCAGCAGGCAATTGAGCCGGCGCACCTGTTAAAAGGGTTACTGCTGGTTGATGAAAATGTTATTTCCTATTTATTAAAAAAGCTTAATGTTAACCTTAACCGCCTGAACGAGGTACTGGATACCCAGATAGCATCCTTCCCGAAAGTTAGCGGCAGCAACGTTTACTTATCTTCAGATAGTAACTCGGCCCTGCAAAAAGCGCAAGGATACTTAAAGGAGTTTAAAGATGAATTTGTATCAGTTGAACACATACTTTTAGGCTTGCTGGCAGCCGGCGGCAAAGTAAGCGGCGCGCTTAAAGATTTTGGCGTAAACGAAAAAGACCTCAAAAAAGCTATTATAGCTCTACGTGGCGATAGCAAAGTAACCGACCAAAATGCCGAAGCAACCTACAACGCCCTAAATAAATATGCCCGCAACTTAAACGAGTATGCCGAAAGCGGCAAGCTTGACCCGGTTATCGGCCGTGATGACGAGATTAGGCGTGTTATCCAGATCCTGTCCCGCCGTACCAAAAACAACCCGATACTGGTTGGCGAGCCGGGCGTTGGTAAAACAGCCATTGCCGAAGGTATAGCTTTCAGGATAATTAAAGGTGATGTGCCCGAAAGCCTGAAAACAAAAACAGTTTACTCGTTAGATATGGGCGCATTAATTGCAGGCGCCAAATATAAAGGTGAGTTTGAAGAACGCCTTAAAGCCGTTATAAAAGAAGTTACACAAAGCGATGGCGAAATCATTTTATTTATAGATGAGATACATACATTGGTTGGCGCAGGTGGTGGCGAAGGCGCTATGGACGCTGCCAACATTTTAAAACCTGCCCTGGCCCGTGGCGAACTACGGTCGATAGGTGCTACTACCCTTAACGAGTATCAAAAATATTTAGAGAAAGATAAAGCGCTGGAACGCCGTTTCCAGAAGGTAATGGTTGAAGAACCGGATGCCGCCGATGCCATATCGATATTGCGTGGTTTAAAAGAACGTTACGAAACCCACCACAAAGTGCGGATTAAAGACGAAGCCATTATTGCAGCGGTTGAAATGTCGCAACGGTACATAGCCGACAGGTTTTTACCGGATAAAGCTATCGATTTGATGGATGAAGCCGCATCAAAACTGCGCCTGGAAATGGACTCGGTACCAGAGGTGGTTGATGAACTGGAACGCCGCATTATGCAGCTGGAAATTGAGCGAGAGGCTATTAAACGTGAGCGTGATGACCGCAAGGTTGCCGAATTAAGTGAAGAAATTGCCAATCTATCCGCTCAGCGCGATTCGCTGCGTGCCAAATGGAAGGGTGAAAAAGACCTGGTTGATGGCATCAACACAAAAGTTGAACTAATCGAGCACTACAAACTCGAAGCCGAACAGGCGGAACGTGCCGGTGATTACGGTAAAGTAGCCGAATTACGCTACGGCACCATTGTACAAGCGCAGGCAGAAGTTGAAAAACTGAAAGCCGCCCTGCTGGAAAACCAAAGCGATAGCCGCATGCTGAAAGAGGAAGTTACTGCCGACGATATTGCCGGCGTGGTAGCCCGCTGGACAGGCATCCCCGTGAGTAAAATGATACAAAGCGAACGGGAAAAACTGTTAAACCTGGAAGGCGAGCTACATAAGCGTGTTGCAGGGCAAGAGGAAGCGATAGAGGCGATAAGTGATGCTATACGCCGCAGCCGCGCCGGTTTACAGGATAAGCGCAAGCCAATAGGGTCGTTCATATTTTTGGGCACAACCGGCGTGGGCAAAACCGAGCTGGCCAAAGCCCTGGCCGAATACCTGTTTAATGACGAAGCCGCGCTGATAAGGATAGATATGAGCGAATACCAGGAACGTCACTCGGTATCAAGGTTGATAGGAGCGCCTCCGGGCTATGTGGGTTATGATGAAGGCGGCCAGCTAACTGAAGCCGTACGCAGGAAACCGTATAGCGTGGTATTATTGGATGAGATAGAAAAAGCGCACCCGGATGTATTTAACATCCTGCTGCAGGTACTGGATGATGGACGCTTAACCGATAACAAAGGCCGCGTGGTGAATTTTAAAAACACCATCATCATCATGACCAGCAACATCGGCTCAAACATCATCCAGGAAAACTTCCAGACTTTGGAGGATAGTAACCGCGATGAGCTGATAGCCAAAACCAAAAATGAGCTGTTTAACCTGTTAAGGGCAACCATCCGCCCCGAGTTTTTGAACAGGATAGATGAGATCATTATGTTTACACCGCTAAGCCGGCACGAGATACATGACATTGTGAAATTACAGTTTGCCCAGGTACAACAAACCCTGGCCGAAATGGGCATCACCATGGAGGCAAGCGAAGAAGCATTGGACTGGCTGGCCCAGTTAGGTTACGATCCGCAGTTTGGTGCCCGTCCGCTAAAACGTGTTATCCAAAAAAAGATCCTGAACGAGCTATCTAAACAGATCCTGGCCGGCACAGTAGATAAAGACAGCACAATTAAGGTAGATATGTTTGATAACAACTTTGTATTCCTGAACACGCCTAAGGTTAGTGAAGTGGTTGGATAAGTGAGTGGTTGGTTG
>Ga0307515_10000480_pt1 | contig 95159 bp, 82 predicted proteins | sample 17_EM_MG_FD_194513 | JGI IMG/M metagenome (GOLD analysis project Ga0307515, IMG submission 194513) | Populus trichocarpa ectomycorrhiza microbial communities from riparian zone in the Pacific Northwest, United States - 17_EM | ecosystem: Host-associated > Plants > Roots > Unclassified | place...
GGGGGGCAGACGGCCGATGTATGGTAAGATTACGGGCAGCGGAGGGTCGGCGGAAGATAGGAATGATACGTGCAGAATGGGCACGGAATTGACGATGGTGTGAATTGTTTTGGTGTCGTATTTAGCTGCAGCAAGAGTGTTAGCGGTTACGGAGGAAGGAAGATGAGAGGAGGAACCAATAGACGCATAGCGGTTGACTTTGTTGACGGCGGTCTTGGGGTAAGTGAGTTCGTGGCGAGGCATTCTGGGTCTCAATGAGATACAGGAGATATTCTGAAGCAGGGAGGAGGGGTATTTGAAGCCCGCGGGGTTGAAGTGTAATGTTGTACAAAGCGCTTTGCTTCCGACGGGTAGTTCTGCAGGTCAGATTTTCGGGTACAGGGTCTCGTATCGCTAATATCGTGCATCCCGATCCCCATCCATCATCGCGGGATTAGCCGGCGATGAGATGTGTTGACGAGTGAGTAGTTGTGATACGCATATTACCTTAATATGGAATTGCAGTAGGTAGTTCTAAGAGCATCACATATAGTACGAATGGTATTCCAAAATGTGTACAGACCAGTTTGTTTGGCGAAGTCTTAACAGAATGATCACCGTCATCATGAATACCAGCTCGTCAGACAGCTCTATGTATATAACTACCCCTTTGCACCAGCCTCATTTCCTCATAAACAAACAATTCAACCATCCAACAAACCCACAATAAGCACCACTACCACCTCCGGCTCAGGTTCCAATAAACCCCTAAACCCCCCAAAACCGATTAAACCAGGCGAGGACGCACCGCGCTACTGGGAATGATGCCGTTGCGGCGAAGTCTGGAATTTCGAAGGATGGAGTAATGGAACGACGTGTCCAGACAAGAAGTGTGAGCACAAGCGGTGCCGGGTGTGTCCGTTGTTGTCGAAGAAGAGTTGATGTGATATTCAGTAGAGTAGTTGTGATAGTATATAGAGCAAACGTTTTTACTAGAAAATTGGATGAATGATGGATGATGGTGGTACACGCAAGAATCTATAGTCTATAGGTAATCCCCATTCTAGCCGGCTGTTGCGGCGAAATGGGGTGTGGGAGAATGGCACACAATTGAAAGCTAGCCAACTGTAACCGTCAGTTTCAGCACTTCTACCATATCATCGAAAAGTCATCATGGATACAGTAGCTTCAACATGGAACGCCCGCCACATCGCTACTTAATGCATATATAACTACCTTCTTCCACCTACCTCATGTCCCCAGAACAAACAAACCATCCTCACAAACAAAGGAGCACCACCAACTTCTGCCCCGGCTCTAACAAACCCACCATACCCACAGAGCCCGAGCACGCTCCTGAGCACTGGGAGCACTGGGGGTGCTGTCGCTACGGCGGGTCTGGGGTCTCGAAGTCGAGGAGTGGGATGAAGTGGCGTGTCCAAGCGTTCGGTGTGAACACCAGCGGTGCCAGGAGGACTATTTGTTGAATTGGTGCGTAACTGAGTGTGCCCAATGTGCCAACTATGCTAGTGAGGAGGAATCGAAACTGATGTAGTTGGTGATTTATATTGAAACTTTACTTGTCCCAATACTAAAAGATTTGGCGAGTGATGTATGGCGCACGAATCCTCAATTCCTCTACGGCTATCTTTCGGTATTCCACACCCTAGCCAACTATTACAACATGATAAGTTCAAAGCATACATAGTAACGCATCTAAAGAAAAGTGTGCCACCTATATACAAAAGTTGCAGTATCAAAACACTATTTACACCGCAGCTACCGTGCCTCCACCACCCTTGCCCCTTCCTGCACTTCCACTAGTTTCACCTCTTCCGCCCCTACCTTTGCTCCTTCCTCTCCCTCTCCCTCCACCACCGCTCCTTCCGTCCCCGCTTCTTCCACCACGCTGACCTCCTTTCTTCTTCTGCTCCTGCGCAATCTCGGCTTCCTGCACCCGTTTACTCTCGTTCTCCCACCACCGCAGAAATTCTTGTTCCTCCTGGATCTCCTGTAGACTCCGCTTCGACGAGTACTCCTTTATCAGTTCCTTTTGGGCCTCCTCTTGGTCAATGATATCTTGCAGGCTGAGAGGGAGGAAGTGCGTCGGCCGAGGCATTAGAGGAGGTGGAGGTGGTGGAGGCCTTGATATTGGCGATGAGGCTGTAGGAGTAGGTGAGGAGGTGTGGGTTGCCAATACTGTCCTGCGCTGCTGGGTAGGGGTTGACGGAATAGCGGCCGGAGACGTGGCTGGTGTCTGTGGTTTCTTCTGAGGCGTCTTCTCCGTTGGTGTAGAGGGAGAAGCAAGCACCTCCTTCAGAGAAACTCGTGTGGTTTGTGGGGTGCCGTTTATGTTCCATGCCACCTTCTTGTCTGGAGTTGATGGAACGCTGAGAGACGGCTGCTGCTGCTGCTGCTGCTGTTGCTGCTGGCGTTTCCGTTCCTTCTGACTGAGTTTAAAAGCGCTATCTTGCTTCGGTGTTGACTGTTTCGGCAGTGTTGTCGGTGATGCAGAGAGTTGGGCTGTCAGTGCTGACTTTCCAGATGCGGCTGCCGATGCCTGTGCCATGATTTCTTTCATGTCTAACTTAACAGATGACGAAGGAGTGGTCCATGGAGCGTGTAATTTGTGGGGCGGTGTCGAAGGTTCAAATGGATCCTGCTTAGGAGAGGCGTATCGAGGCGACAAGTGCGGTTCTCCCCATACATTGACCGGAGCTTTCCCCTTGATATCCTTCGTTACAGATGTAGTTACATCGATGCCGCTGAGGCTGAGGGAGAATCTTGTTGGCGAAGACGAGGGTAACATTTCATCGTTGTCCATGGAAAATATATCCTCATGGCCATGGATTGGCTTGACTAGAGGCGAACCTTGAATTGCTGTCTTCGAACTTTTTCGTCTAGCCTTTCTCGTGGGCGAAGATGAAGGTAAAGAGGAGGTTTGGGCGAATCCGGAATAATTCCTCGAAGACGTCGAGAGTGATGGCACGTCTGATATTGCGATATAATGGGCAATCAAGGAGGCCTTTTCCTTCTCGGAGTCTAGCTTTAGGCTAGGGTACTTCTCCAACAGCCACTCTTCTTGCTTGCTCGAACGGGAATGTGGGAACAATCGTTTTTGGTTTGATCTCACAGTTTCATCCAGTTCGGCCATGAGATCACTATCGAGTTCATCTAGAAGACTATTTTCTGTCAACATGATCCAACGGCACACAAACTTGGAGTTTCTTACTGGTGTTCTAGCATGACTTCGAGATTCGAACAGATATACTGAAGACATTTTTCCTTAAAGTCTCTCTCCGAGCATGGAGCAACTGCAGTTAGAAGTCCAGCCGCATTTCGAATGTTGACATACCGGCCAACAACCTGCTGGCAAACTTGGCTCAGTCTCTCAAGCATGAGCTCATTGGCAGTACTCATAACATCCAGGACAAAATCAAGATACTGGTCGACGTCCCCATCTTTCACACCTACTCGGATACCATCAAAGCCTTCAGCGTCCCAGTCGTAATATAGCCATGACACAACCATCTTCATGATCTCCCTTTGGACATGTTTCATGTCAACGTGGATATCGGGGTCAGCATCCCTTTGTCGCCCTAGAAGCCACCGACCACCAGTACCTCCGCCGTACAAGGCTTCGAAGAAGGGACATCGCACTCGCATAAGGGCTGAGTGCACCGCGATTGACTCGCCATCAGCAACATCAATGATCATGTCCGCAGTATGGAAGAAATCAGGATCCATAGAGGCAAGTTGAAAGTCTTTGTCCATACACCGTGGGGGATAGTGCATTCGACCTACAGCCTCCGCGAGATGTTTCAACTCCAATGCAGTGGTAACTCTTGCCATCTCACTTCGTAAAGATTTAAAGAAATTTGTTTGTTCTTTACTGATATTCCGCTGGTGCCAGAGATCAACAACTGTGTCGATATAAAGGTAGAATACAAGGTTGAGCATTGTCAGAAGCTCGATGTCGTGGAATACGATTCTCAACCCGCATTCTGTGGGTAAGATTTCGCAAATGCCGGCAATGTTGCCAGACCCTTGGGTTATTAGTTTCCGCAAGGCTCGAGATCGCGATAAGATGAAGCTGTGGACCGGCAAATCAATCGATTCGTATTTACTGGTAGAAACGGATATGTCCCAACCTCTCAACTCTTTGTGGAGTCCGAGGTCCGAGAGATGAGTCTTTAAATCTTCCTCAACCGTACCTTGCATAAACCATTTCACGGCCCCACCATACTGTTTAGGTCTCGGCTTTGGGCCATATCCCCATTCATCATCGTTGTTGTCGACTAAACCTAGGTCTTCCACATCCTCGTCATCAAACAATTCGTTGAACGATAGCATTTGGCTGATGTCCTCCCAAAGTCCCTGCGGTTCTACCGTCAATCCTTTTTGCATAAAATCGGAGTCCATTCTGATAGCCGCAAACGCTCCAGTTGTATTGCTCCTGACTGTGGTAATCCGTGACAATCCCGGCACGCGGTCAAATTTGTATCTTCCACCATCTCCACCGCCTTCCTTGATTTTGACTCGTTTCATTCGCCTCCAAACACTTCCCGACTGGGTGCAGATAATGATGTTCCCATCAGCGCCAACATCTACGTCACGTACAGCCATATGTCTCTTCCGTAGGCTCCAAGCTCGTTGTGGTGTCCAGGCAATTTTTCCAGATCCTCGTGCTGCCCGCTCCTTCAACGTGGCCTCAACATCGACTGCAAACACATTACCCACCTCTGAAAGTGCACAAAGTGTGTCACCGCCACCCGTAATCTTTGTTATGACATTGGAGCCTGCGTCATACCGTGTGATGTTTTTTGCACCTGCTGGCAAGCCGACGAATCGCTCCGAGGGAAAGGAAAGCCTCGAATATGCATGACTAGCCAAGATCCAAACCTCATGACTTTCTAAAAGAATCACAGTGGCCTTGTCGATAGCAACAACCTCCTTGATCTTAGTCCCATTCAAGAAGTTAGCTGATACCTTGCGTGGGGTTGATTGTATCTCCAGTGTTGTGGCATCTGAGGAATCCAATATACCCAACTGGCCGTCATTTTTTCCAAAGGTGAACAGGGCATCTTCGGTAAACACAGCAGTGTGGATTCTACTTGCCGCGCAGCCAATGATTGGCTCTCTCTTGATCAGGCCAAAGACCTGACGAGGCGTAGATTGATTCGACTCTTCCTTCGATGTCTTTTGTGGGAGAGCGTAGCCCAATTGCCCAGCTTGGTTGCTTCCCCACGTCCACACTTCTCCGCCGTCAAGGACCACAACTGTATGATCCTGACCCAGAGCGACCTTTTGGACCCTTTTCTTTGGAAGTAGTGATGATAAAAGCGGACGGAAGGTGAACTGGACGTTCTGTTCGTCACCGAAACCAAGCCGGCCCCCACGCCCGAAGCCACAGAGGAAAAGATTGGAATGCGGGTCGGTAGTCACAATAGCAGTGTGAAATTTGGAAAGATGAATATCTGAGATTTGCATGGGATTAAAGAGTATAAACGCGTCTAGAAGTTCCTCAACGGACTTCCCATGGTTTTCTGGCAAATTAGAGTATCGTCGTTTCGCTTGTTCCAACAACAAAGGACGTGGCCGCTGCAGCGGAACTCGTTCTGGATAAGAGCGGTCGTCGCCGCCAATGAAGCCTAGGTTTAGGTTCTTATTGGAGCCCCAAGCAAAAACTTCGTCTCCCCTCCGTTCATCTCCCTCCTCGGCAACTGCTGAGTTGTCCACTTCTTGCTCACTGTCGGAATATTCCCCAACATCGGAGCTGTGGTTGTGATCAAAAGTGTTCTCTATTTTGTGAACAGTTGCCTCAAAAACTTCAAGGAGTCAGTAGGTGAAATGAACTAAACCTTTGGGGTGCAATTAAATTACCTTCCCACGGGGAATCGCCCGCATGATCCTTCAATTTCAAGAGGTTCCAACTTGCAGGGCACAAAGACATAATCACCCGTGCTGCAGAGATATTCCCGTGGTAAAGAGCCCGATGCAGTGCGGTCCATCCCGACTCTATGTCGGCAACACTCGGATCAGTGAGCGGATGAGAAAGCAGCGCAGTAACGAATGGTAATCGGCCCGGCTCAGTGCAAGCCAGGTGTAGGACCGTTCTCCCCATAGGATCAAGTTCCTTCAACATCTTGCTCGTTAGAATAACATTTGCCGGCGGGGATCCCGGTCGATGCTTCCTAGCGAGGCCAGCGGATGGCGATTTAAAAGAGCCAGTAGGCGTTGTCAGCCCAGGTTTATGTGCAGAACCGCGGTGAGCAGAGATATGTGGATTGGACTGTGAGCCCTGGAGCAGACGCTGAAAACGTTCGACGTCATTTTCGAGGTAGTATCGCCACAAATAGCTGCTCATAACACGATGTGAAGAAAGATTCTCAATCGCTCTAAATCACCCTACTTTGCGGGATGACAGAGCGATAGAAGAATCAGATGGACTGAAACTATAGTTTCAATCCGATGTCGGCGCGCGCAAGTACTGGCCACTAGATGCAAATGGTGTGAGGTATTCCAGACGGTGGCGGCGGCGGTTGAAATTGTGAAAGGTAATTTAAACGTTCTAGAAGATCCGGGTCTGGGTACTGATGCTGTAACTAAGTGGGCTGGTCGTAAGTACTGGATATATAGCAATGTCGGTATAGTTGGTTTCTCGGAGGGGTTGTCGGCGGTGAAGCGAAACTTATTTGACGTCGTCGTCGGATGCTTGATGTGTAAGTGAAGAGCAGAAGGGTGTTGATGGGTAATCCAGTCTGATTGCTGCGAATTGAGGGCTGATCGAGCAACCTGGGCGCCGAAGGGCAGATGAGCAGTGTTGTGGTTGAGTGTTCGTGGTGGGCTCACGGTTGAGATTCGTTTCACGTTGTGCATTCCATTGGCCAGAAGAGAAGAAACACAGCCAACGGCAATCTCCGCGGCATAAAACCTGTAAGTCACGTGATGATAGGTTTAACGTGACCTTCGGCAACGGCATCCCGTTGCGGAGGCAACCACTAAGCGCTGTAAAAGCGCCGCATCCCGAGCTAAGTAAATACCAAGCATGCACGTTGCAGCTTTCGTGACAACACCTTTTCTCCTCTTGTTCCTCCTACTCCTCCTCATCCTCAACCTCTTCAGCTCCCAGCACCGCCTCTCATTCCTCAAGTTCTACCGGTTCTTTCTTTGTTTACTTTGTATACCGACCACCCAGCATGAGTTCCGAGAATGACAGACCGCCATCGCATCGCCCCGCGTCATCGTCCGTAGGAGGTCCTTATGCCCCAAGGAATAATCTCCATTCAACAGTACAACCGAACTATCCAACAAGCACAGGCACAAGCAGTACACCTGAGCAGCCTAAGTTTGGTTCAGCAACTCCAATGAAGTCTGCTCTACCCTCAAGACCATTACCTTGGCCTACTTCTGGCAATCAAGGCATAGAACAACAGAGTGGTAGTAAGTGCTCTGCAAATCTAATATTCAGGGCACAGTTCATAAGATTTTTTAGCTTCAAATCAATCTCATATTTCTGAGGTCCAAGCCCGAGCCGCGCAGTTCATGCAACCAATTCGAGCCTCTGCCCCAAGAGAGGAGTGGCGTACGAAACCTACTGTCGATCTAACGAGAGATGACATGGTCATAAAGCCACCCATCGATTATCCCACTTTTACCTCCCCCGTACGCGGAGCATTTACTTCAGTCAACGCTGGAACTCAAAAGAATCCATACGATTTCACTGGTAATGCGGCGATCAACAGGAACCCCCCAGTGTATTCTTTATCGCCTGGTGGGGCGATGCCGGGCATGACACACTATGCAGGAGAATATCTCGACCCTGCAAAGACCACAGAGAGCCTCAAGGCGCTGTTGGAGGGTATAAACGATGCGCCGGCCTCTAAAAAAAGCAAGAAGAAAAAGAAGAAGCAGCCCACCAAGGAAGATGCTGAACTTGCCGAGATGATGGCCGGTGCTGGACTGAGCGAGAAGCAAGATGGGGAGACCCTAACTAACGATACTGTGAAAGAAGTGCCAATTGAACAGGAGGAAGAGAACGAGGAAGAAGACGACGATGACGATGAAATGAATCGGGTCGAGGGATTGAATGTCACCCTTCTCCCTCATCAGGTCAGAGGCCTGGCGTTCTTGCAATCGCGGGAGGAAAAGAAAGGGAGGAGTGGTATTCTAGCCGACGATGTACACAACTCCCCGCTTTTGAGTATATCAGCAGCAATGCTAATGATCCTCATAGATGGGATTAGGTAAAACCATCCAGTCTATTGCTTTAATCCTTACTCGCCCCCATCCAAGATACCCGGTTGCCAAGAACGCTACTTTCTCGGATATGTCGCCGAACTCCAAGACGGCCGCTCTCAAGATTCCTAAAGATGTCGGAAGAGGGACGCTAGTTATTGCACCCCTGGCTCTTATCAAACAATGGGAAGCGGAGATCGATAGGCGTACTGAATCGACTCACAAGCTTCGTGTCTTAGTACATCACGGAAGCAATCGAGCAAAGTCGCCTGAGGCGCTCCGCAAGTATGATGTAGTCATCACAACCTATGATATCATACGTTCCGAACATGGTCAATCCTCCTTTGCTGAAGGAAGCGATGGCCGTGTTGACGCGGTAGGGTGTTTTGGGATTCGATGGTGGAGGATCATCTGTGATGAGGCACACACTATCAAGAATCGACTGGCGAAGGTTTCTCTGGCAGCATGTGCCCTCAAGGCCCGTCATCGATGGTGCCTTACCGGAACCCCTTTGCAAAATAATTTGGATGAGCTTTATAGTCTTTTGAAGTTTCTCAGGATAGAACCTATGAACGACCTTGCAGTATGGAAGGAGCAAATCACGCGACCTATGCAACAAAATAGGGGGAAAATCGCAATTGACAGACTACGAGTGATACTAACTGCTATTATGCTTCGGAGAACCAAAGACGTTTTGAAGAAGGATGCAGAAGGAAAAAGCGGGCACCAAATTAAGCTGCCGGAACGAAGCATGGAAAAGCTGGTCGGCGAGTTCAACGCCCAAGAGAAGGCGTTCTACGAAAAACTCGAGGAGAGAACCGAGGAGAGTTTGGAGAAAATGATGTCCGGATTCGGAGAGACTGGAAGCAAATCTGGTGGTGTCAGCATGACTAGCGCACTTGTTCTGCTATTGCGACTCCGACAAGCATGCAACCATCCACATCTTCTTGCTGGCAAAATTCATAAGGACAAAGACTCTGGTTTGGGGCTTGCAACACCCAGAAAAAAGAAATCACCGAAGGCTATTGATGATGCGGCTGAAGACGATGAGCTAGCTGGTCTCATGGGTGGTCTCAGTGTTGATCAGCGTAAGTGTGAAGTCTGCGTCACAGACTTGACAGTGCAAGAGATTGAGGATGGCGAGGTCCGTTGTACGGCCTGCAATGAGAACCTGGAAGGTATCACGAAGAATTTAGGACGCGAAATAAAACAGAATATCAAAATCCTAAAGGAGAAGAAAGTTCAGAAGCGGCGGCGACCTACCGTTTTCGATAGCGACGACGAAGAAGATGACAAAGGAAGTCAGGCAGAAGAGGGATCCGATACGGAAGAAGACGATGATGATCCATCTGTTGCTGATAAAGACGATAGGCTTGTCGACAGCCAGGCAGAAGAATCCTCCGGAGCTGAGGAGGACGACAAATCGGAATATGAGGACGAGGATGATCCTTACTCTCAACTTCTCCCTTCAACGAAGATCTCAAGTCTTCTCGGTATCATTCAGAAAGAGATGAAGGAGAAGAACAAAATCATTGTTTTTAGCCAGTTTACCTCGATGCTGGATCTGATTGAACCGTTCTTGCGCCAAAATGGAATTGCGTTTACACGGTACGACGGGAGCATGAAGAACGATGACCGTGAGGCATCTCTTCGCCGCCTCCGAGGCGAGGGGGAGTTTACTCCCCGTAAAGGGAGGGAAAATTGGTGCGGGGTGCTGTTGTGTTCTCTGAAGTGTGGTGCTCTCGGATTAAACTTGACCTGTGCAAGTAGGGTTGTCATTCTCGAGCCATTTTGGAATCCGGTAGGAATTCCTCTTTTCTTATGATTCAGAGTTTGTGCTGATTTTCAATAGTTCGTCGAAGAACAAGCAATCGATCGAGTCCATCGTATCGGCCAGGAGAAAGATGTCATTGTCTACAAGCTCACCATTGCGGGTTCCGTTGAAGAGCGAATACTACAACTGCAAGAACGTAAACGTGAATTAGCGAAAGCGGCCATTGGAGACGGAGATATGTCAAATAAGGCAAAGGCTGCCAAGATGAGCATGAACGATATCTTATTCTTATTCAAGAGAGATGCCGAGCATGGTGCTGGAGGTGCGGCAGACTCTTTAAACGTAAAGACCAGAATTTTGAAGGAGAGACGTCCGGCAAGGGTCGAACCGGTGGATACGAGGGAGAGGAGATACGTGTCGCCGCAAGAGGAGGCAGAGATAGAAGCTAGAAAGGCGAGGGAGCAGACAAGCATTTACGCTAGAAGATGGTAGGTTTAGATCTTGCTGCATCACAGAGTGAGGGCGCCTTAGAGGATTTTTGGTTTTCTTTTGGATAATTGCGGCGTATTTCTTATAAGGATTGTTATTGGTTCGGGTATTTTGATGGTTTTGTATCCGGTGTGTATTTGGCACCTTTGCCCTTGTGCTTGGGATAAGGCCCTGGAGGTTGGTAATTCGATTACGCTTGCATAATGCAATGCACCAGATATTCTGTTTCCTGCAGAGTAAAGTCGCAAAAAGAGCCAGTGTTCATTCACCATTCCACAGCGAGAGTTCAAAGCCACCGTCATATATCTTCACGGAGTTTTGACGGTAGAGAAGGACTTAAATGCGCACATCTCCGAGTCACAGTGCTTACCAATTCGCCCAAACCCTCACAGCGCCTTACGCCCACATGCCCGCCCACAACATTTCTTCAAAATAAGAGTCGTACCAGAACGACCATGTCACTTCAAAAAAAGTTTGCCGGAGCAACCGTGCCGTGATTGCAAAATGGTACTTGTAGTTGAGTAGCGTGTAGAGTGCTGTGATTAATGTGTACCTCGGCTAGGCCCGTAAGCGGGATGATCGCGGCCCGCAGCCCGCGCAGTGGTTTCATAGATCTTGGGCTGTCAGAATATTGGTTGGGTTCGTGCTTTGAATCTCACCCGTGCAGCTTGTTTCACTTCAGCGCGGCTAATTGTCTCCTTGGCCTTGTTGCTGGGCCAATTTCTCCATCACCTGTGGGAACAGCAATCTTGCTGTGTTTGTTTATGGGTGTAAACAAAGGCATTAAGAGCTACCTAGATAGCATTAGCTTTTCGGCATAAGTATGTTGAACCCACCTGGCGTTGCTACGTCATGCGGTTTCACTGAGACGAGTCTGACTGCATGAACTAACCTGATTTTGTGTGACAGCACGGCGATGGCAGACGCCGAGTCGCCGTTGTACCTAAGTATGCCCGGCGCAACCGGACCTAATTTATTGCGACTGCAGGTTCCGTTGTAGCGCGCGATACTGTTCGGTTTGGACTAGATGTCGGTGATCGGAAAAATAGTGGTGACGTTGAGACTTCGTATTCACCATCGGATAGTACACTCTCCGGATGAGATTGACAGTGGGACATCCGATCCGAGATGACAGTGGTATAGTACCAAGAAGCTTCAGAGCTTCTTTTAACATCCTTCTGTTCCCTTCCATTTCTCGGCTCTCCCCACGAACCTTACACTGCTTGCAATTGTGATACCCAACCGGTAGATACCACCTCCCAGTCTCACAGCGCGTGACCCCTCCCCAAAAATGGCGGGACGAGCACCTGTCGCCTTCAACTCAGCTGCGACTTCCTCGGGCACGACGATACCTAACCCTAATAGCGTCACCGACTCTCACTCCATCGCCCACTCCTTCGAAGTCGCTCTGGAACCCATCAAGACGCACCATGCAGACTCCATCCACCGTATCCGCACCGACAACGAACTCTCCCGCACTCCGACCGAAGAGGAACTCTTCCGCGCCCTCTCCAGCCGCATAACCACCCGCCCCAGCCGAGACGAACCTGCGGACCATGGCGAGATCGAAAACCTCCTATCTAGGATCTTTGGAGAGAGCCGGCAAGCTGGGTCCGAAGAGAAGACAAAGCATAAAGGTGTTGTGTTTAAGGATTTGACAGTAAAGGGACTCGGACTTGGAGCCTCGTTGCAACCTACGAATACAGATATCTTCCTTGGACCTTACTGGGGGATCAGGAATTTACTTAGTGGGAGAAGCTTCCAGAAGGCACCGGTAAGGACGATATTAAATGGATTCACGGGATGTATCAGGCCGAGTGAACTCTTGTTGGTGTTAGGTCGTCCTGGTGCTGGTTGCAGTACCTTTTTGAAGGTGCTTGGGAATCAGAGAGCGGGGTTTGAAGAGATTACAGGAGACGTAAGGTATGGGGGAGAGGACTGGACGGTGATGCAGAAGCGATTCAGGGGTGAGGTGTTGTATAACGGTGAGGATGATCTGCATTATGCCACCCTCACTGTGAAGGAGACGTTGGAGTTTGCGTTGAAGACGAGGACGCCAGGGAAGGAGTCGAGAGTTGAGGGAGAGTCAAGGGAATCCTATGTTTCGGAGTTTTTGAGGGTTGTTTCGAAAGTAAGTTGCAACAAAGGCCGCTGAGTAAGATTGGATGCTGATTGTAGTATAGCTGTTCTGGATTGAGCACACTTTGGATACGAAGCTCGGGAGTAATATTGTTCGCGGAGTCTCAGGTGGTGAGAAGAAGAGGGTTTCGATTGCGGAAGCGATGATTACAAAGGCCTCTTGCCAATGCTGGGACAACTCTACTAAAGGACTAGACGCGTCTACCGCCCTAGAATACGTCAGCTCACTCCGGGCTTTGACGAACATGGCTAGAATCTCAACCTCAGTTGCTCTATACCAGGCGGGAGAGTCATTATACGACCTATTCGATAAGGTGCTCTTGATCGATGGGGGCCGCTGTGCTTATTTTGGTCCAACTGAAGACGCAAAGAAATATTTCGAGGATTTGGGATTCGAATGTCCAAGTGCTCGATGGACAACAGCAGATTTCTTAACCTCAGTAACAGATCCAAACGAACGACATGTCAAACCAGGCTGGGAAAATCGAATCCCTCGTACTGCTGAAGAGTTCGAGACCGCCTTCCGCAACTCCGACATGGCGAGGAAGAATCTCTTGGACATTGAGACATTCGAATCATCTCTTAGCGAACAACCAGCTGCGCAGGCGCAACGGGCTTCGGACACTCCCCAAGCGAAGAAGAATTATACAATCAGTTTTCCAGCCCAGGTTGCTGCTTGCACATCCCGTCAGTTCAAGGTTATGTACGGAGATAAGCTTTCTCTTGCTGCTAGATGGGTTGGAGTGGCTTTTCAGAGTATTATTGTGGGCAGTTTGTTCTACGACCTTCCGTCAAATGCATTGGGTGTTTTCCCGCGAGGCGGTATCCTGTTTTTCACATTATTGTTTAATGCACTTCTTGCTATGGCGGAGTTGACGGCAGCTTTCGAATCCAGACCAATGTTGGTGTCTTCCATATCCCTTATGAACTGTATAGACTTGCTGATCTGTCAAACAGTTTGATGAAACACAAGAGCTTCAGTTTCTATCGACCGTCGGCTTATGCTTTTGCGCAAGTAGCGACAGATCTGCCGCTTTGCGCAATCCAGGTGACCGTATGGGGTATTATTACCTACTTTATGTGCAGTAAGTCTATTCTCCTCTATACCTCACTTCGGGGGTTTCGTCGGTGCTGACGACGACAGATTTGGCGCGGACCGCATCCCAGTTTTTTATATTCTTGCTCGTCACCTTTTTCTTGACGTTGTCGATGTACTCCTTCTTCCGCGCGTTAGGATCGTATTCCGCAAACCTGAATTCCGCCACCAAATTAACTGGAATCGCCATTCAAGCGTTAATTGTTTATACCGGATACTTGATTCCGCCTGGATCCATGCACCCCTGGCTCTCTTGGCTAAAGTGGATCAATCCTGTTCAGTACTCATTCGAAGCTCTTATGGCTAACGAATTCCACGGCTTGAATATTGCATGTGTTGCGCCATACCTTGTACCCGCAGGAGGACCAGGGGTTACTGCAGCGCACCAATCTTGTCTTATTCAAGGTAACCGGCCCGGTCAGACCACTGTGAGAGGCGAGGATTATATTCAGTCGCAATTTACATACACCCGAGATCACCTATGGCGCAACGTCGGCATTGTCATTGCGTTTTGGCTTGCTTTTGTCGTCCTAACGGCTATTGGTCTAGAGCTGCAGAAGCCGAATAAAGGAGGTGCCGCGGTGACAGTGTTCAAACGGGGACAGACACCGAGGGATATCGAGGGCGCTTTGGAGAAGGGTTCTTCGCCTCCCGGAGACGAGGAGATGGGCGAGAAAAGGCCTATCCCTGCAGCACTGGGTGACGAAAAGCACGAAACGCCTGTGGACCAGATCGCGAAGAATGATACAGTATTTACTTGGCAGAACGTCACCTACACCATCCCTACCGCAACTGGAGAAAAGATTTTGCTAAACAACGTCTCGGGATATGTTCGACCTGGAAAGCTCACGGCGCTCATGGGTGAATCTGGTGCTGGAAAAACGACTCTATTAAACACGCTTGCGCAGAGAATCACCTTCGGAACTGTTAAGGGCACATTCTTGGTCAATGGTCATCCACTGCCTTTGTCGTTCCAACGTGCTACTGGGTTTGCGGAGCAACAGGATATTCATGAACATACCGCTACGGTCAGGGAGGCAATGAGGTTTTCGGCACTTCTGAGACAACCGATGGAGGTTCCAATTGAGGAAAAGTATGCATACGCCGACAAGATCATCAATTTGCTTGAAATGGAGGATATCGCGGGAGCTACTGTTGGTCATCAGGGTGTTGGGTTGAACCAGGAGCAGAGGAAACGTCTTACAGTATGTGTCCCCTCTAACATTGCTACATAGGCTTCGGTCTAACTATTTGATAGATCGGTGTCGAATTGGCTAGCAAACCGGAGCTCCTTATGTTCTTGGATGAACCAACGTAAGTTTTTCCCTTAGGAGCTATGAGATGAAGTGCGTTCTAATGTCTCCGTAGCTCCGGAATGGATTCAGCCGCAGCATACAACGTCGTTCGGTTCTTGCGCAAGCTGGCTGATGCCGGACAAGCAATGTAAGCCCTCATCACTCATTAATCTTACTATTATGACCTAACCAAGTTTATAGTCTTTGTACAATCCATCAACCTAGTGCGATCCTGTTTGAGAACTTCGATGAGTTGGTACTCTTGAAAAAAGGTGGCAACGTCGTTTATCATGGGCCTATTGGACAGGATTCGCAGACTATTATCAAGTACTTCGAAGGAAACGGTGCACCAAAATGTCCCAAGCGAAAGAACCCGGCTGAGTACATCCTTGAGGCAATTGGAGCTGGCGACCCAAACCGGAAGGAACGAGACTGGGGAGAGGTCTGGAGAGAATCTCCGGAGCACAGAATACGGGACGAAGAGATCGAAACGTTTATCCGGGAGCGGAGCGGCGGCGCAAGTTCTACAGCAATGGCCGACAATCGCCAATTCGCCATGCCAATTTCTTCCCAGATCGCTGCTGTTATGAAGAGAACTTTCGTGTCATACTGGAGATGCCCGCAGTACGCTGTTGGCATGATGATGCTGCACATCTTCTGCGGTCTGTTCAACTCGTTCACTTTCTATAAACTTGGCTCCTCCACCATCGATATGCAGAGTCGCCTGTTCTCGATCTTTATGACGCTCACCATCTCTCCGCCTCTGATCCAACAGCTTCAGCCAAAATTCCTGGAGATTCGAGACCTCTTCACAGCGAGAGAGAACAACTCAAGAATTTACCATTGGTCGGTTTGGGTTATTTCAGCAATCGTCGTCGAACTGCCCTACCGAATCGTGGCCGGAACACTCTACTTTATCTGTTGGTACTGGCCGGTCAAATTCCCGAGAGATTCCTCTGCTGCCGGGTATACCTGGTTGATGATGATGCTGTTCGAGCTCTACTACCTTGGCTTTGGCCAGCTCATCGCCAGTTTCTCCCCCAACGAGCTGCTTGCATCACTCCTGGTACCGGTGTTCTTTATCTTCATCGTCTCATTCTGCGGTGTTGTCGTGCCGTACATTGCCATTCCGACCTTCTGGAGAAAATGGATGTACTGGGTGTCGCCGTTTACATACATTTTTGAAGGCTGGCTGGGAGTACTCACCCACGACGTTAAAGTGCGCTGCACTAACAGCGAATTCGCACTGTTCACACCGCCCGACGGAATGACGTGTGCAAACTACGTCTCGGCCTTCCTGAAGAAGTCGGGAGGGTACGTTGAGGAGAGCAATGGCGAGTGCCGCTTCTGCCAGTATGCGACTGGAGAGGAGTTTTCGAGGAGCTTTCATGCTACCTATGATCATAGGTGGAGGAACATCGGTATTATTGTTGGGTTTGTAATGTTTAATTTTGTATTTGTGTTTGTGTGTACTTGGTTTTATATGGGTGGCGCAAAGAGGTTGATGAAGAAGTGGAGGAAGGCGTAGGGGGGATGTAATGGGGGTGAGGAGCAATTTTTTGGCTTTGCTTTTATAGACGATTAGTGGGTGGCGTATTTGTTTATAAGTCTGGATGGATAGTAAGGGGAGATAATGTTTGTATTATATACCATATGAGCGCATGTGTTTATGGTAAGATTGATTGAATGGATTTGGTTTTTACTTGCGAGCTGTGCGATCTTCCTCCTGATTTTCTCGTGATGCTGGAATGGAATTAGCCGGCTCTCGTCCGGTGCGATGCTTCACTTCTGGATGTTGACACGCGGGTGTTGCAGCGGGCGTGGAAAACTCGTCAATCGTCTAAGTTTTAAAGAGAGAAGAGAAAAGGAGAAAGCTTAAGTACACGATGATAAGATAACTATACTTAAAGTGGCAACCCACGTAATAGCCAAGCAATCACACGATGCCAGTTCGGGCGAAAGCCCAGTATTCCGTCAACATTGAGTACCTCCAAGAGTCTGTGTTAAATATCCGCCCCCTCTTACCTTTCTCCTTCCCAGGCCATTTCTTTCTTCCGTCCCTCTTTCTTGTCACTCTCATCCTCTCATATGACCGAGCTGATAGCACATATCACTGACCTCGGGAGGTCCTGACCCCCATTTCCTTCGTCTTTCTTTCTTGTCACCCTTATCCTCCATAAACAAAGACTCCGGGTTTAAATGTCCAGGCCCCGATTCCCATATCCTGCTATAATCCTAAAATGACCGACTTGAGGGCAGCTATCGCAACTCGGGAATTCATCTGTATGTATCTGCCCTTCCTTCGATCCTCTCACTGCCGAGGCTGACAATTTAGGGGAGAAGTTTCGGGGCCTATCGCCTAGAGTTAAAGAATTTCTGTATGACCCATTTATTCCTGATGATGCTGAAAGCTGCTAGGTGGCGCAAACTATCCCATGAGCAAACGGTATCCGCCACTATCGATTTACCAGTCCACTGCCACAACGAGTCCCACCACTACCAACGCCCTCAGTAAAGCTTGAAACTTGAGACCAGAACCTAGAATCTGTTACAGACCAACCAGCAAGTCTCCCTAGATACATTCTACCAATTGTGGCTCCTTGCTGTTGGTCAGCCATGTAAGTGCTGACGTGCCTAGAGAAAAGGATAGAGACGTCCCCAGGGGAAGGAACAGAGAGAATGTAGTTTGAGATGGAGTGGGCACAGCTCGGATTTACTTTATGGTAGTGTTATGGGGCTTTCTTGTACGTACTATTCACCGTCGTTTTATATTACACCCAACCTACTAAGTCCTACATACGTGTGCGTAGGTGCTCTATTGAGTAGTCAAATCTACAGCACTGTCATTAGGAAGTAAAGGGTTTTTGGACAGTCGATTTGTCGCCATTAGCAGTAAAAGCCCATGTGAAATGATGCAAAAGTGTAGAACAGCTTCGAGTGCGACACAGTGGTGCACCGAACCCCCCAAACACGAGCACTTTTCCCTCGCTATTTGTCAGCCCACATACTGTTGCTGACATTCACCTTTCCTATGTTGTCTGGGAGACTAGAGCGCAGCTGGGTGCTACATACCTCCAATTTTGCGAGGACTGTGACTGTCTACTGGGTTCTGTCCCCATGAATCGCAAGGAGGAGGGCATGCACAGGAACCTCGGACCATTGGTTAGGTATCCCAGTGGTCAAGAAGTCAAAATAGAGCGGTCACTCTTGCAGTATCTAGGCCAATAGCAACTTCGACTCCTGGGTTCAGATATGATGGAGGATCTGGAGCTGTTTATATCCTTCGGAAGGTGGTTCTGCGGGCTGGAGACTCGGGGATTGGAACTGTTGGATGTGGCCTGTGGGAGGGGGGAATGGGAATTGGAGGATAGCGGGGAATATGTTTTGAGGATAGGGACGTCCCGGGCTTTGACCTCTGGTGGTGATTGTTTATTAGAACGGGAATTTAATGGCTGTAGTAAATATGATGCCTTCCCTCCTAGACTAGGTAGGTTGGCACCTTGAAATATTGTCAATTTTTACCCGGTGGCTTAGACTCCACTACCACCCCACTTTGCCGCTAGGGAACATCCAAGTACGTCACCAACCAAGAATCTTGTCTGGCAGAACGTCCTCCCGGGCAAGCTGCTCTTTTGGCTAAGTGGGGAACTTTACCGGTGGGGTAGAACATGTACGGTGACTAAACGTAGCTTCTATAACCGGAGCAACACAGAAAATGCATGCGGGGTGGAAGGAAAAAATATATACTGTGCATGGAACATGCATACTTACTTAAGTACTTAAGGTTATACCAACTGGGGCACCACTTAAAAGGCTTTATCATCCAGCTCCCTCTCCAAGTAGAAACGAAATGTTTCTTAACAAGGGATATGTCGTATGCTAACACTGTAACTAGTCTGTCATACATATACGGCTTTTTCGCCGGAGCCTAGCGCCACCGAAAAAATGCTGTATGACAGACTATATACACCGACCGTCTACTCTAAATTGAACAAGCTAACTACCATGGATCTAGTTAATTTAGGGCTCATAGAGCCGCACCTTATTTCGACCTCTAGCCGAAGCAAAGAGACCGCATGATAATGTAACCTATACTCTAACCTATGAAAGACCTCTACAATGGCTATTGTGACTACTTTGCAGCCAAATGAAGGATGCACAGAAGGACAACGGTTTGATGGATGACGAGCGGAAATGCGGTAGGCAATGGCTATGACTGGCACGTCATAAGGGATAGTAAGGCCTAGGCCATGGAAACTCGCCCCGGGCGAACATCATTGACAAGGTTTATTGACGGATACTCGGTACTTAACCAATACCTAGAATGCTGTTGCATAAATATAAAGGTTCACTTGCACTTATGACTGCTTCTATTCACACACGCGCGCACTGTGGATAGTCTTGAGGTTCTCTCGTCCCTAATATTGGTACACATATCAGTATATACGGTTCTTCCCATAAAGTAGCAGATATTACAGCTCCTGACTGACCCTGACGAGGTTGTGTGGAAGGTTTTAGAGAGGAGTATTTAGTAAGTAACGTAGTAGCCGCTAAACATGTTACTAAGTAGCTAGAAGTGAATCACCCTGTTGAGCCGCAACCAAGCGACCACCATAACGCGTCTCCATCCCACTCATCGCCGATACCACTATCACTACCATCAGTCCATGTCGGTCGTGTCAGTCTCGTTCTAAACGACTTCAGTCTTTCAACATGCAGTCACAGTGCGTTTTTCGTCGGGCCCCATCTATACCTAAATGTCCTGAGCGACCCTGGACAGCTGTGGCAGCGGCTGTGGAGAAGGCCCTAAGCACTCCCTTTAGTTTGCCAACGGTTATAGCAAGTTCAATCACTCTCCATCCAGAAGAAAATTTGATCAATCCGGGCTTGAAGATCAAGAGAGGGGGCTTTGGAATGGTCGGACTACCAATTTCGCACACGGAGGTGGCACGAATCCATGATCTTTCGGATGAGCTCGACACGGGTATACGGTTCATCCCTGGCCACGACCTGGAGCTTGTCCGCAACAATCCGATGTTTACTGAGATGCTGAAGACGACAATACTACGAGAAAAGATTGGAAGTCTGGTTGCCGAATTGGATTCCAGTACAGTAGAATTGATTGGGCTGGTGACTGTTCCAAACGGACAGCAGTTTTCTTGGCCGGCAAATTCGTGAGTAGCAACTTGAAGTGATATCCGTCTGTTCCTAATGAAAATCAACAGTTCTTTGGCGCCTGAAAACTCTGTGGCCTATTTCTTACTGTCTTTGCCGACCGCGACTCCACTGTCAGGGGTTCAACTTCGTGCGCAGTGCGAGCACTCGGACCAGATCATCGATATACCGTTAGGTCCAGAAGATTGGACGAAATTTGAGTGTTCCGGGATTGCGTGGCTCTTGCAAGCGCATGTAAAGAGCGACCAAATACCGAGGTCCCAAAATGACACCTCAGTCTTGTCCGAGTCCGGAGGCTTTGCAGGATTGCTCTTTTCTGTTGTGGTGCCTTCTCATGTTGTACAACAATTCAGACTGTTTGGCGAAAAAGCCGAAAATTTAAGCTACAAGTCGGGTCTTGCTGCAGCGCTTGCGAAATGGAAAAGAGAATTCTCATCCGAAGAAGACTCACCTCGAAAACTGGTGCATGTATTGTCTACTAAACTAGAGCGGGCACAGAATGAAAATTCCAGTGACGAGGAGGATCCTGACTCAGATACTAATACTCCTACTAGCGTAGACATATCCAGTCTATTACCGCCAACTTTAATGGATTATGAAGATAAGTTCCGGCTACAAGTTCTGTCTGAATTGGCGGATGAGTTTGGCTTTGGAATATGTCTCGCCGACCTTCAATATGAACAAGTGTTTTCTGCAAAATTCCGCGACGACGGCGACGACCCTAACGATGCCGATTACGAAGAGGAACTGGATCACCGATCGTTTCATATAGACAAACGTAGTTATAAGTTCTTGTGTACAGCTACCGACTCGATCAAACTTGAAGATTCGGAGCAGCCTAAGCCAGGATGGAAACTTGTGGATGTTATTAAAGGTTTCGGAGATTTTCGATGGGATTGGACCATGGATGGATGGTCAGTGGATGACAACGAAATAGTGCCAAGAGATCCTTTTAAAGGTTAGTGGTATCTTCCGTCAACTACTAACGTCGGTGCTTACGTTCCCAGATATTAGCGTTTATTCTGAAGAATACGAACTGCAACTTTACCCAAGGTTGTCAACTATGGAACTTTCTAGGACCTTGCGACGCAAAATCGTATTTATTTATCCACAGTGGGATCTAATAAGTCAACACGAGGTTTTGATTGATGTTTTCCAGCTTAGAGCGGCTTGTGATTACCTCTCTAAGACCGACTGGGATGATATATCTGGTGCGGAAAATCAGGTTCAGACTTTGGCTTTCACCTTGCTAAGTCATCTTAATAAAAGGGCAGAGCACTGGTTTGTCGATTTAAAGCATGCCAAACTCCTAGTACTAGTAATATCTACCACTGAAACTGACTTTTGTAACAGGTGGTGTGTAAACTCGCTTCTTATTGTTTCGTTACGCTTAGGAAGTTCAGAGCTCTTCGAGTCATTGATATCACATTTCCCTGAAGAGTGCAGTATAGCAGCCTGGGGAAAGGCGATGAAGAAATGGGGAGTAAAGAATCTTATCCACAAGTAAGTATATAGCCTGAGGTTGAGTGTGTAGTAATTACTAACTAATGATATTTTAGGCTGCAGCAAAGGTTGCAAAACCTAGAAGAGCTATTAACAACCTGTGCAAAAGTGGACTTGAGGCGGGTAGAGCAACAGGTCACAAAAGTGGCAGTTGAATTATACAATTCTGGCGAACAAGAATACACTGTTGACTGGCTCAAGACACTGCTGTCCAAAATCTTCTCACGGGATCCAGTCAATCCGACTCTAAATCCAACTTACCTGTATTGTTTGTTGCACTACCCAGACGGGGCCGCACATCGGATGGGTCATGAAGCTTTTGGAAACAGCTTTGTTTCTTTGTTTCAAAACTATTACCACTACACTGAATTCTGGGTGCAATTTCTGGAAAGATGCGCTAGGCAGCGGCGAGCTGACGACAGGCTAAGGCTGGAATTTCCGGAGAACTACTATTGTGATTCGGGGGCGCAGCTGTGGCTCATGGATTCTCTAGACCACGTTGCCAGCAGCTTGTACCAAAAGCACGGCCCGTACAGAATTGACGAGCTAGTTTCTGTCTCCGACAGTAACAAGTGTGAGAGTTGGAAGGTAAATCTTCTCTTTCTCTGTGCACAAAACAATCTGCATGAGCGTGTCGTGGAGCTCTTGCCAGTGCCGTCGCCACCTACAGCCAAAGATCAAGCCAACAACAGGTACCTTGAAAAGTTTCAACTACTCGTGGACCAACTCTCGAAGAGAATCTTCCAACACTTATCCCCCGAAGAACACCACCACTACATTCCATTCTTGCGAAGTGTTTTTACAACCTACATACTCCCAGCTCGTTGCGATCCTCCCTTCAAATACCGCGATCAAATCCCTCCGGTGACTGGTTGCAACTGCAACGAGTGCAGGTGCTTGAATGCCTTTCTCACCAGCAAGGAAAAATCTAACAAGCTGGAGTTTATTGCGTTCCCGGAATCGGTGCGCCAACACCTCAACATACAGCTGAGACAGCACCGGGAACGATATCCGGTATTCAGTATTTCCCAATCCGGGACCGGGGAAGGGAAGAATCGTATTCCAGTGATTGTTGTGACAAAAAATAAGGATATGGAAACATATGGAAGGAAGAAAGTTTTTAATAAGTGGAGAAGGGAAAGCCAAGCTTCTGTTTTTTTTGATGTTCCGGGAGCCATGATGGAGGCAGTGCTGGGCGAGGAAAAGTTTCGCCTGATGGAGGTGGAGCTGGAGCTTGTACGAAACGTGACCGAGCCGCCTATATATAGCATAGATGAGGACTTTGGTCCTGTTATGCTTCAAGTTCATTATCAAGGTACACAAGCGCCGACGGATAATGATAATGATGGCGGAGATGGAGGACGAGGGGCAGGAGGAGGAGGAGGAGGAGGAGGAGGTAGTGGTAGTTCTGGTAATGCCAACAACGGCCAGTCAAAGAAACGGAAAAACGAAGGTCAGGAACAGCATCTGCAGTCATCGCCACCACCGAAGCGACATCAACAGAGGCAGTCAGCGGCGGATATAAACGACGGCCAGAAGCAATATCGGCAGTCATCACCACCGAAGCGACATCAACAGAGACAATCCGCGGCAGATTTAGTAAGAGAGAGAAGCGGAGGAGAAGGAGGGGGAAGAGGAAGAGGAAGAGAAGGAGGGGGAGGAGGACGGGGAGGAGGAGGAGGAAGAGGAGAAGTACCTCGTTTCTCATTGCCGAGCGAGGCCACGACACGCTGGGGACGATGAGTACACCTATGTCCAATTTCATTTGTTCAAATCGATTTACTGGGTTTTAGGATTACTTATATCAACTGCGGAGGTTTCCTTGTTACACTCTAGCTGCTTTGGATATCTATTTGGGTTTATATCTGGCTGTTACTGGTTCGTCTCGCACATTGACAATTTCGTATCTTACATCTGCACCCGAATGGTTTAATCTTATATATTAAAGGCTATAACTTCTTGATTCTCTTATGTACATGCTCTAGTATCTATAGCAATAAATGATCCCTAGCGGAGCTAGAGAGAGACAATCAGAGTAGTTTTACAAGTACTGGGTGGCGGCGGGACGCAACGCGACTTCTATAGAGCCCCAGCGTCCCGCCCCGCAACACCTTTTATCTCTAGCTAGTGAGCCCGAGACCCTAGTTATAGTTTAGGTGGGAAACCTCATGGCTTTGCGGCCAAGAAGCCACGCTGTTTTAGCTTGTAGTTATGACTTTAAGCTTCCCTTTCAAGTTCAATCGCTCATCTCTCTTTCTTGCTAACGCCAGTGTCGCAGCTATACACATGTTCTTATTGGCACCATTGTCTTTTGAGTACAGGACGCTCTCCCAGCCAAGCTGTCCCCTTGATCAACGGAATATCCAGTTTGTCAAGGGTCATCCTCTTGATTAAGTGAGGAACTTGGCCGGTGGGATATACACCGGCATGTTTGGCGGCTTTTACAATCAAATAGATTCTAGCTGAGACTGACTGAAGCAGAAAAACACCCAGACAGACACTGCCTGGTGTCCGAACTGTTGTGCGTGTTTGTGGCGGTCTTCTTAGGGCTAGTTGTTAGGGCTAGCGGGAGTAGTCTTTCTTTCATCACTTTCTGGCGAGCTTCTCTTTGTTCTTGTACTTCTACAATACACACAGTTTCGCCTCTTCGCCGCGCGTATCTGCACATCGTGAGATTGCGCCCAACACGAACCACAGTGAGCAGCACAGTATTAGGGCCGGCAAGATTAACCAACGTTCAGTCATATCCCTCGCTCACAGTCTCGAGATATCCGTAGTTGCAAAATCTCATCAGTCCCTGGGTTTCTAGTCTCATGGCTAATACACAGCGTAGTTGGTTCGCGGCGGTACCATCCATTAGCAGACAGGGTTGGAGATAATGGTTATTAATCAGACTTGGATATAGCGATGTACGGCAGCCTAGAGCGGCATTTCTCTATGTTAAGTTGCGTCGCGGGTGCAATTTATGCGAGTGACAATACATGACGCCCGTTGGAACTTAGCTCTCCTGCTCTGATCCTCCGGGCGCTAGTCTGTACTCTAGACGCTGACTTGAATTGCTGACAGAATTGCCTTGCACAAACCCCTCATGTGGTACGCTGTACTTCCTCCTTTACAACCCGCGAGGGGCTGGGAATTAAACTAGAGGGACGAGTGATAGCTATGTGACCCAGCAAAGATCGCTTCCACGTCTGATGCGAGACAACTAACAAAAGTCATTAAGACGACAAAACTGCGTAACTGCGTAAGCTTGCAAATGCCTAAAGTCCACATACTCTGAAATTATTGGCGGACGCTAAGGCTCTAATGGAAAGCGTCGCTAGGAAACGCGCATTCTTTTCAAACTTTCATATAGCACTTATGAAGTTGGGACTTTCCAAACTTCACCAAACTTCACCCGCGTTTTCGTGACGGGCTGCTTACTGTGGCCTAAGATGACTGATGAGATGAGGGGATAGGTGAGGAGGCTACGACATGAACTTTTCCTTTGTTGGATTTGAAGTAGCGGGATTGAAGGAAGATATATGTCATACCTGCAAGTGGATGGATATAGAATGATTACAAACAAACCTGAGATGGCTGACAACGATCCCCCGCAGCCGTAGTGGCCAGCTCACCTCTTTCAACCACTCGCACCCTAATGGGGTAAAATAGACACTCCATCTAAGGAGCCTTCCCAACACTGCTCTTTAACAGTCTATAGCCATAACGAGGCTGATAGTTGGGGGTTGCAATGTCATTGTCTTCACTTTCGCTATGTTATAATTCTGAAATCAAAGTCATTAGATACTGTGACCGATAGGTGAGAAGCCCCCGAATCTCCTTGAATGGTTGAAAATCCAAATGACAGTCTCTAATATTGCCGCATGCCGATTTATGGCATGGCCGAAGAACCCCCACATTTATTAACCACAATGAAAGGTATAGAAATATGATCCTTTCCGTTGTTCCGTTGCATTTTACTCCTATATACCTCTTAAGTAGTCACACATATAGCCGGTTATACATATAGCCGGTTATGCATAATTGCCAAAGCGCGACTTATGCATGGTTGCCAAAAGCGCGACTTACGATTCACCGATCGCATCTCCATCGGGCCAATTGGGTTATCGAATGCAGTGAAAGTTTAGGTGCGGCGGGTCTCATTGGGCGGAAAGCTCTCCAGGCTTCGCCGTATATCGCAGGGTCTCAATGAACACTCTCTTGGTCTGGTACAGTCGCGCGCACATTGATACAAACATACATATCCCCTGCAATTGGCGCACCCATGAAAGTGGTAACAACCTCCAGGAAGTTCAAATGAGAATGGAGGAGTATTATCTTAGAGAGGGTGTTAATATGCTTCATCGGGTGGAGATTGTCATGTGGGTGCTTGGTTGAATGGTTGTTGACAAAGTTGTGATTTTCGTGTGTCCGCTTATTTTTTGTTGCGCGACTGTACAGCTTGCGCGACTGTACAACTTGCACTACTCCCATAGACACGATGCGGTTTGGGAGATAACAGTAGTATTTTTTTTTTCCTTTTTTTTGCATTCTACTTCATTTGTTATCGGAGGGGGGGATCGCGGAAGAATACCGAAGGAAGTACACTTTAAGAAGAATGCCGATTTGCGCGCTGGGACGAAATGCGCGACGTCGCGGGGTTAACGTGACATATCGGAGAGGCAACACCCGGACGGGTACGTCAGGGTTCTGGCGTTAACGCTTGGCGTGTCGTGGCGAGGGGGAGAAGATGTGGTACCCTAGTCACCCCAGCACTGGAGACGATTGGAAAGTTTCTCTGTTTGGAGTAGTACAGTATGCCAGCATGCCAAGCTGTGACACTTACAGGGGGTTTTCTGTACGCAAGTAATCCCCTTGGCCGTTTTCATGCAAAAACGATTAGGCTCAGTCAAAAATATACCTGATTTGGCATTACCCTGCTCCGCAGATCCATTTCCACCTTGGATTTCCACCAGAAAGTTTCCTAATCAAGGTAGATACAATTGGTGTTTTTGCATGAAATGTGCAGACGGGCAAGCAGATATAATACGTACTTAGGCGGTGAGACAAAAGCCGTCTAAGAGGTGAGGCTGTCCATCCGAACTCCGGTCGGACAGATAATTACTTATTGTCCAACCTGTCGGTAGAGTATCATGAGTTGCGCCCCTCCCAGCCGACCTAAAAAGAAATGTGACGCGACTTTAGATGCACTTTTACCGGTGACGTGGATATGTTTAACTTTAGCGCTGAGCGGGGACAACCACAAGTTCATCATATGAAACTAAGCAAAGCAATCTTATGTGCGGCTAGTGATTGGAAGCAGCGCAGTGTCAAAGAAAACTATCTCTTCGTCCAGAAGACAGTTGCGATGTCGAATACTTAGTAGCTAGATGCTACATAAGAAGTAGTAACAGATTCACAAACATGTTGCCCATCGGAGAGAGTGGAACTTGACAACGTGCAACATAAACCACGAAAAACGAGTTGCGGTACATGAGTGCAGGGATGGCAGAGAGGAGATGGGCCGCATAATTGACAAAAAGAAAAGATCGAGTCCGCAGTAGCAGAGAGTAACCCGAAGTTCGTTTGAGAGTGTAGAGCGCCAAAAGCAACAACCCATCTCAACCTACCAGCAACCACGCAGGCAGGCAAGCAGAAGGCAGGCAGGAAGCCGAAAAGGAAGTAAGGAAGTAAGTCTGTTAGTCAAGTGGGCCACCGTTGATGTCTTGGGCTTTACCCTCTTAACCTAAATCAATGTGAAATTCATGTACTACACTCCAAGACTACCTTTTCTTAAGTAGGTAGTGAAATCAAACATTGAATTTGAAAATTTACGAGTTAGACTGGATTGAACAAAGCTCACTTTCTTTCCCAGTGAATGGCAAGCCCGATACATGCAATCTGAAATTTGTAGGAGCTGAGGGCGTCTTTAAGCCTTCGTCGCTATGAAGGAGAAGGTAGAAGAAGCACCGATTTGCGCGATGTCGCTGTATGTCATGGAAGAGGAAAATTGAATGGCGGGTACAATAGCTAACCCATCGTGGGGTCTCGGATAAACTCGTGCAGGAAGGAACCCATCGCAGTTCGCGCTTGCGTTATTTTGTGTGGAAGTGCTCTATGCATGTTGGGATCGGTGTATGATATGTGTACCACTCTCCGAGACTAGTATGATATGTGAAGGGCTGAGGCTCGGTTCGGCGAAAGCAACAAGGCTTCCTCGGCTCGGGAAGAAATCAGAAGGCTAGAACCATATCCGGAATGTAATGCATGTTGTAGGTGGGCGAGTGGGGGCAAATCAGGACCAGGATTGGCCAATCAGAATGAAAACCTCCCGTAGCCCACCAGCCAACCAAGCCCAGCCCGCAATTCGCGCTACGGGTATCATATCGATTCAAACATGTATAAGTATTCTCCAATACAACACAAGTTTTCCCTCCGCTACTTAAAAGCTCTCCCGATCCCCTCCTCTTTGTCTTCTATCTGCCCCGACAACGACAAATCTATTCGACTACGCTGCATCCCTTACACCCACAACAAATGTCCTCACCTTTTAGTATGCCTCTTGTTCCGGCTCGCAACAATGTTATCAAATATAGAGTCGCCTTCCAAGCACGAAACGGTTGTGCCAAACTCTATGAGATTGAGCTGATGGAGCTTGACCCTGGGAGCGAAGTTATGAAGAAGCTGCGAGCCAAAGCGAAGGAAACCATGTTTCCATCCCGTCCTTTTGGGCTTGTCTGGAAAGTGGTGATCGAGACAGCCATTATTGAGCCAGTATGTTTCCCCACTTCTATCAGACCTCCTAAAGTTATCCGCTTTTATAACTCCATCCACTAACATGATATCAACTCAGATCAACGGCACCGATCTCGAAAGACAAAATCCCCTCGAAGTCAACCTCCGAGAAAACAGACCAAATCCATGGCTCACACAAGCCTTCCACAAGCCTAATACTCTCGGCCGTGCCCCAGATTTTACGGACTTTAAGATTGCGGGTGAGGGTAATTTCATTACACCAATGAAGACTTTGGTCATCAGAACGGGAATCAACAAGTCAATGATGATGTTTTTGCTTCTATTTGCGGCTGCAGTTGCCTGTGGGATTGGGATTGTAGTAGGAATGTTGACCTGTAAGGCGGAGCTGGGATTTGGGGTCGCATGTGCAGTGTTTACTTTGATTACGGTGGTGCAGGGACTGGTGGTTGGGTATATGAGGGAGCTTGGAGGAGGAGAAAGATGAATGTACTTTAATGATATACATATATGACACACAAGTTGAATGATAAATAATTAAGTAGGATTTTCTTACGGCCCCACCTATCATAGAGATATACTGCGCGACACTGCCAGATAGGTTTCTAGTACGGATATGCAGTGGTGCGAGCTGACCAATCTAAAGTTTGAGCTCTAGCTTACCAGGGAGAAAAGAAACAGTGGAAAGGTTCGGGTTGATTGGAAGACTGAAAGAAAGGTGCTTTGGACAGGAGTAATCGGGATAATGTTCGAGGGACTCGGAGATGTTTCTGGTGATTGATACTTTTCCTGTTTTCGTACACACGTTCTCCTCTCCATCTTCTCTAGACCCATGCAACAGCGAGCTTAGTGCGAGCGAGCTAATGTGATTGGCGGAGAGATCTTACCCGAGTTATATCTTGTAGTTGAGATCCGGCAGGCTCTCATTTGCTTTTTCTGGTTTCAAGCGAATGCGTGGCATGAAAAGACAGCTGACTGGGGCTGAGTTCGCAGAAGAATCCATTTGATTCTCAGAGCCTCGTTTTCTCTTGCATCAACAAAAAGAAAAACAAGTATCTAGCTCTCATATCATTTGCCAGCTAGAGTTTTCCGTCGTTTCGAATCCATGTTTGCCGTTGTGGTGATAGGGCTTCGGATCGATAGTTGCACGGAAGGAAGAAGCGTAGCATCAGTCGTGAGCACAGTAGTAAATAATTCATACACCAAGAACTTACAACGGACCCAGTGCAAGCAAAGAACGAACTGAATGTATAAAAAGCCCAAAGGGAAGTTAAAATTTGGCCCTACGAATTGGGGACTTGATGTTGCACGAGGTTTAGGGTTGATCCGGAGTTTCCGCGACGAACCCGCGTCTCCGCGAATCAACACTGCTGCCCCCACAATGCCGAGAGATTTCATACTCAGCATACAGGTTGCATTTTTTAAATGCTTCGAGGGAGTACAGCAGCCCAGAAACCACGACTAGTACTATGTACGTATATCCTCGATTCCCGATTTTCCGCTACCGTGTCCTGCGCGTGCACAATTCCAACACAGGACACCCATAGTTATCGGGGTTGGGCTGCAAATGATCTCGTGTAAGAACTATATCTCTCAACACCTTAAAATTACGACCTACAAACGACACAACCACGTTACTAGAGAGATTACAAACTAGCCCCTCCAGTCTATCTTGCAGATAGTGAAGCGCAGGTTGACACCCCCATAACAGCCTCCTCTCCTCATCCAAAGCTCCCGAGAACAGCCGCCTGGAACGAAGACTGCAGACAGCACGAGTACCAAGCCGCATGACCAGAAAGGGTTGGGCGCACATATTGATTCCAGCATGTCAGCTGACCGCAAGACATTACTATCCATAGTTGCAATTGATGGTAATAGTGATAGAGTGTGTAAATGACAATAATGGTGAATGAAAGGTGTAATAAAACGGAAATTCGTCTGAAGATATCTCGTCCCGCTGGGACTCTCCCGAGACTTTTGAGTGATGGTCTCTAGACCCGGAAGATTGACATATATAGCTCTCAGCATCCCCGCCTACGTACCGATCGGCACAGTAATCGTTTTGATGCGGAGTGGGGACACTGGAGCACGCAGGGGCGGGTAGCTAGGGTGAGCTGGGTTGTCTGCCACCGCAACCCTTTTGTAAAAGAGAGGATATGTAGTCAAAGCTGGAGATTTTTTGCCGAAGAGTTTGACGTGTACTTCGCTACTTTAACGAACGGCAACTCTAGGAATATAGCGGTAACCAGTTTTCTCTAATTTTGAATGCAAGTGTGAAAATCAAGTTCATATCGAAGCTCGCTTTGCGTAAACGAATGCTCAATGTTATAATCAATTCCTTTAAGTTTTAAACTCCTGGCGCAAGGTTTACGGATGTGCGGGATTAGTCCGGGGTCTTAACCTCAAGGAGTGATCTTTCATGACGCTTGTAGAAGATGTGTGGGTATTGAGATACGCAATTTTCAGAGATATATAGTGGTGTGGAACTCCTGAGCGGCACTGCTATATACGGTCCTAACTTTAAAAGACATCCTTGGTTCTCTTATATTATTCTTTCCTCTAGTCTCGGTCAGACGCTTTTTCTCACTGTCACAGCAACTTGTTGGGTGAGCGTAAAATCGAGGCTATCTCTCCCGACACGTTCATGCTCATTCCTTCTAGGTTTCCCGCACTCTCTTTTCCATCCCCTCTACCATCACCATCATCATCTTCAATTCTGCAGCAACATAGCTATCCGGAGAGAAAAGGCCCGAGAATTTATCAAGTCTGCTAAGGCTAGACTGTCCCGAATTTTCTTCGCAAGTACATAGCTTGCTGCATTCCTGGGCGACGTCACTAACCCCACTCAAATCGTAAATAGCTCTGTAGCTGTCTCTAGGTGCGCACCGCTACTCTGATCAACGTCGAGCGGGTCCTTGAGAGCCACGACGTTGCGATTTCGGCCCACGAGTGCTCCAACATGCTACTTTCTCGCGGACGAATGATGCAAAACACTAGTTTGCAGAAATGCAGAAATACACTAACCTATTGCCGGCAAGAAAGGGTGGAGCCCTATTGCTTCGCCTCAGCATCATAAAATATCACTAACAGAGCCCCAGGACGACCCGAGGCTTGCCAAATATTACCCTGGGACATCTCGTCTCATGGGCAGAATTATGACTGAAGATTCGGCTAACAACTTCAGTAATGTATGAAATGATCTCCAGAATTGTGTCTACGACAATGGAATGATGATACCATATGGCCGTCGTTTTCGTTCAGCACTAACCTCTGCAATAGTCAGGCACTGGCAATATCCACTAGAGATATAAATGGATAAGCCCTAAGGGTGTTCTCGTCGCTGTAGACGGATGGTACAGATGATGTACCTTTGTTGATGTTTGCCGAGGCGACGATTGTTACTCCAATGTTCTTCAAATCACATGATATTGGTAGTATCACATAGCGACGCAGGAATTAGAGCGAACAATCCATCAACACTTGCGATTACTAAGGCGAGTATATCTTCGATCAATCGTGTAGCCTCTGTCTAATTCTCAGTATCGGACTGGAAAAAAAACTACACAACTTAACACCTCCCAAATGTGCAACAACTTCTTGCAAAAGATAGTCTCTGAAGTAGTCGACATCAACGATAGTAACCAAGTGCATGTTGAAAATTCTTCGCAAATCCCAACGGGGCCGGAATGCAACGGCATTATATTCAAACCAATATGCAATTATCTAGGAATTATAGGCTTTATGACTGCAAGAGGATGCTGCGGATGATGCAGGAGGCGGGAGCATCGCCTTGAAAACAAGGGAGCTGCAGAAAAGTTGTCAAAGATTGTTAGTCTCCTTGTCGATGATGAAGAGGGCTGGGATAATCGGCATAAGAGATTTTAAGCTTTGGGGGACAAAAAACCCAATGTGGTTTATGTAGATGGGTGCAGGTGTTCTGTGCTCCAGGGTCTTATTTGGCTTGTGGTCAAGCGGGAAAAAAGTACGGTTTAGATGGATAGGAACTGGGCTTCTTGATTATACTCTAGGGATCCAAAACCCCATATCACTAAACAAATTCTTATCATGGAGGCTGTGGCAAATGATAAATCGGGCCTTGCGATAGTCGATCTACTCCATTCTAAGAACCTTACTTTCCAGTCTCTGAGGATCTACTAGCGGACGTGGCAAAGAACATGGCTGATTCCAGGATGTTGGAGTTATTGCTAGCTAGAAAAGAAAACTTGAAGTTCAGATCATAGCAGTGGTCTCAATAACCCGGCCCGACTACGGCTCGAGCCGAGTCGAGCGGTCGTCCACGGTTCAGAACTAGTCTCGTTTCTACTTATCACTATGTAGCTGCTCTACAGCTGCTCGGGCTGAAAGGCTATGGCGCACATTAAGGTTCGTTCCGGTGAAGTCATTATGATGTTTCGTCACCGTAGTCAGGGTCATCGCTCAGTATAATTGGCTCACCTGGGTTTACACCATGCAGCACTAGCACCACGCTAGCGGTTCTAAAATGAATGCCGATGTCAATTTGAAGCATATAGACTGTTCTTAGACGGAGACGACACTGACTACCCTCCTCACTGTATGTAAATGTACATTATTGTAGTACAAAGCTTAAACCCCTCAGAAAGCTGCTCAAACTGCTTTGAAGCTGCTAGATTCCGCCTAGTTCAGCCGAGTGGCGAAACTGCTTGGATAGTGTAGTTTTGGAGTTGCTACGAGCTGGACTGGACTATTGAGACTACTGGATCATAGAAGGAGTTGTAACAGCGGCTTCAAGAGACCAAAGGAGCGGCGAATCAATGCTAATTGTCGGAGTCCAGGGCAAAATGGTAGGTTGAAATTATTGCTGAGCTTGCTATGTGCCAACTAATGTTACTTTTTTCTATGATTTTTGATCCAACATTGCTTGGAAAGGCACACGGTGTCTATTCTGTCATCACTCTCAGTCTACTTGGTAATATTGTTCCATCAGTTTCAAGCTTCGCTAGCCACGACTAGGGCGGTAGTCATTGAAACTGTCCTACAATATCTCGGAACAGAAAGTATACAGCCCCGGCCCAGATTCCGTTCATTAGGACATCGTTCGATTATTGATACGTGAATGCTGCTTTAGTCCCGTTCGTCGGGTATTCGTATGGTACTAGCAGTGCCTGTAAATATCTTCGTTCCCTATTACATTCACTTTGGCAATCATAAATTCAGCTATGGTTGTCCGTTCTTTGATATCCGTTTGGTTGCCATCGATGCCAGACTCTCAGTTCGGACGGAGGTCTATCGTTGTCCAGCTTTGGCCTGAGGTTGTTGACTCCAAATCATGATCTGGGCAATGACCTAGTGTCCGGTGGAAAAATCAAGTATCATATCGTAACAACAGTTCGAGCCTGAAGTGACCGTTAGAAATACTCATTTATTGCAAATGTGGGTAAAGGTTCCATGATAACTAACATGAGCCATATCAAGGGATTCTCATTAGCCTCGACAGGCCCTTTAAATCTTAGCCCCAATAGGGCATTTCGATCTCATCAAACAGCAGCTACAGCAGGCATTTCAAATTTCTATTGCTTCCTCAGCACTGTAGAGCTAGCTCAGTGTTTAGATACCGATAATTGGGCAGCGTCACCTCGACGACTTCGCCACAACGACAGAGCTGGCCCAATGTCAACATGTCCATGGTCGACAATTTAGAAGTTATTACCAATGTAGCCCTATCGAAAGTAGCACACCAGCATGGCTTCTTTAATGAGGATCGCCGTCCCTCGCAGTAATAAATGATGTTAGAAGTTCTGGTGACCCTTGCGGACGGAGCAGAAATTTATGTTGGCAATGAAAGAGCAAATGGCAATCGATCCTCATACGCCAACATTAGCCGTTTCAAGAGCAACGTACCACAATTAGCGGGATGCCAATGATAAAGACCAACTAACTATAGCACCTGAAAATATGAATTGAGAAATGCGCTGAACTTGCCTTCCAGGGTACAAGCACTGCTTATGGTGGGATACTCTAGATGAATCTCACTACCGCTACCAAGGGTATCCTATTAGCAGATCCCATACAGGCTACTCTAGGAAACGGGGCTTCTCCAAGAAAAGAAATCTAATCAGTTAGAAAGGTATAGGTTTCATATCCAGAGGTTTAGCTGAACTTCGGAAACCCTGTCCTACCCCCCAGTTTCTCGATTCATCTTTTCAGGTGCTAGTCTCGACTCTCGACACCGTGTAGTCCGAAGTAACTACAAGTTGATCGACGTGATCCTAATTGTATTTCACATCCATTATGGGGTTTGCTGGACCAAGCTTTGTGACTGGTACGCCGGCTAGACAGATGACAGACCGTTAAACAGACCGGACAAATGTCTGGTATGATCAGTGTTTGAATCTTCTGATACACAAATTAGAACCGATGCCATCCCAACTGGCAGTTCATTGTGCTACAAGCGCCAGGTGCTGTAAACTTGTTCTTTTGCTCTCCCCGTGCTCTCCGTTGCAAGGAAATCCCCACCAGAGAGCGGGGTAGAGAAGATACTCTAGGTTCGAATTGGTTGTGTTATGGCTGAAACAGTTTACTCACTGGGTGCGGGGGTGGAGGAGGTAGTTTGAATGATGCAGGAGGGTAGTATGTCTGAACCTGGTCCATCTGTGGCCCTATTACATGGATACCCATCGATACCTAAGACCCTTGAGGTGCAAACGGACGCCTTGCCGGCTGGCCTGCTGGCCATATTGTGCTTCCGGAATCTGATGCGTGAAAGACGTTACCAGGGTTAGGTATTGATATTCTACCAGCGTACTGCAAGGCGGGTTTAAAATGTGGTGAGAGGAGGGTGCGGATATAATGTCCTGAATTGGGTTTGTCCAGAAGAAAATTGACCTCAACGAAAGCGCTGTCGCGTGATGAGGTTAAGAAATGTATGTCTTTGTGAGGATATGAAAAACCGTTGAAGATATGGGTATGGGTCTGCTGCATCGATATCATGTGTGCGAATAATATGATACGTCGCATATTAGATCTGCATCTCTCGCGCTTCCGGAACCCAAGACGTAGATAGCGGGAAACGTACTCAGTACTGGGGTTGTCGTAGCAGCGTGCGCACCTTTAAAGTACTTTCTACTGCCGAAACTGCAAGGAGATACATTGGCGATGGTTTATGCTATCATATTTCTGCAAAGAAGGAAGGCCAGATGTTCTGTGCATGTGCAGGCACAAGGGCACGCGCGCTTGACGACGTCAATTGCCGAGCCACGCTAAAATCAAGGCACCAAACTAGCTTGAGCTTGTTTTGCAAGATCCCCCATGGATCCTCCCCGCTACATTCACCTAGATACCTATGACGAAAATATTATGGACCTCCCTTTTAAAGGCCGAGCTCTGCTCGCAGACACACTCAATCGACTCCGCCTGACTCTAGCACTCCCCACAACCAGCAACCGACAGATATCATGGTGCGTAGACCGTTACAACCGATGACGTCAACCCCCCCGGCCACCGAGCTCAATACAGAGTGGGATTACCTACAGGAAGACGCGATACTGTTGCCGGACACCAGCGCGATTGAGTTGTTGAAGGCGCAGTTGGGGGGGATGGAGCTTAAAAATCGAGAGAAACCGGAGGGGTGGACTGAGAAGGGAATGCGAGCATTGGACTATACATGGGGTGCGACGATGGATTTCACGGGGAGAGCACGAGACCGCATGACGGTGGCGGAGATGATGCGGCAGGTGGCCAAAGGGTGAGGTTCATCATGTTGCATCCCGTAAACGGGCTGACGGTGTAGGTTGTCGATTAAGTTTATCGCCGTGATCGGGTTGGCGGGGGCGGGGAAGTCGTCCATTATCAAGACGCTGACGGGGAAGGATGTTCACATCGGACATTCTATGAACGCGGGTATATCTACCCTTGGTTTTTCACTTACTTCCGTCTGCTAACCATCTCAAGGTACAACCTCGTTTGCCATGTTCCCCGCCATCATCGATGACCAACGATACGTATTTGTCGACACTCCCGGCTTCGACGATCCGCATCCGGACCGCACAAACCTTGACGTCTTTGAAGAAATCCTCACTTGGTTCCGGACCATGTCGCCCTACTGCAATTTGGCAGGCGTGCTGTACGTCCACGACATCAAACCCGATCGCTTCTCCGCCTCCATGGACCTGAACCTAGAAATGCTGAAATCCCTTTGTGGAGAAACATTTTTCCCGAACATCACCATGGTAACAGCAAAATGGGGGGACCTAAAATCTGCCGGCCTGCGACGTGCTGAGCGGCGGCAGAATGATCTCGAGTCAGGACCGTGGAAAGATATACTTTCCGGTGGCACACGAGCATTTAAGCACACCGAAGGCGTGGCAGAACCCCACCCCGACGACGCACCGACTGATCTGGAGGAAATTAAAGAACTCGAAGAGCAAACCCGGAAAGCGCGGGAGGAGCTGCGAAAGATTATGGCCTACTACAAGAACTCCAGGGATATCACACCCGAGATCCAACGGGAGCTGAGGAGGAAGGTAGGGATCTTAAATACTAAAGCGGGAAGGGTTTTGAGGAGGGAAAAGAATTTACCACCAACGCCGGAGAGCGTCGATAGTGAGGGGAATAGTCCGGCGTGCTCGCCCGGGTGGACGAGTGATAGGAGTTGTTTTTTACAGGCGCTACCGCCGGCGATTCAGGTTAGGAGGCGTTGTGTTGAGTCTGAACCGCTACTAGAGAAGGAATGGATGAGGGAAGAGCCGCCGAAACCGTGGTGGCAGAACTTGGTGAGGCGGTTCGGTGGTTCTTTTTGCGAAGGAGATGAGAAAGTATGGGCCTCAACCGGTACCGGTATTCGGGCTTTTATAATTATCGCAGTTCAATCCTTTCATATTGTGTTTCTTGCGGTTTAGCGTCTAAATTTGGTTTTTGGTTATTTCTTTGTCAAAGCAATAATTGTGAAGTAAATGGTTAAAAAGATTTTGTTTGACGAGTGTTCATGTGTCTACCTCCTCGCAAGCTTACCAGTCGACGAAAACCTTGAGTGATTTAAAATGGCTTTCTGGTAGCAGTAGGGTGGAGGTGGAGGTGGAGGTGGAGGTGGAGGAAGGTGTCCGTTATTTACTCTTCTCATTTACTAGAAACTTCTATTGCTGGACACTTCTCTTTTATTATCGCTAGTGATAGTGAACTCTGCAAGCTTCTTTGTACAGGCTCTTTGATATCACAACCCTACCCCAAGGCGGTTATCAACACCTTTTTCTCTTCCTAAAGCATGTTACAAAATATTTCTACACTTTAGCTCACCTCAAACGTTCCATCGACAACTTTACACAAACCCCCAGCGACTGCAACGGCTCTAAAGTCTTGAAACATGTCTCGTACCCCGTGTGGTTGCCTTACTGGGCGGACCGGTTCAGGGCGAGTCCAAAAGCGGATGTAAAAGGGACAGAGTTTTGTAGTTAAAGACAACACGGTCACACCCGAAGCCATTGACCTCACACCATGGATACATACCAGGCATGTTAATCACAGGTTGCCGAGCGGGAAATTCTTAGGATTGAATCCTCGACACCCGGGAGCGGTGTACGAAGCGGTGTACAGTCATATGTCCGCAAGCACGGCTGAGATTTCAATTCGTATAGCGCATGGCACGACATGATATGCGCTCTTTGGCTCTTCTGAAGTACTTTTTCCCGCCCTCCATACTTCCATCAGGTGTCTTCTCTCGTACCTGCACACTCCAAATTGTATATCACTGCAAAAATTAGCATATTTTCCAATGAAAATCATCCTCCCATCACTGAAAATAATGTCGTCTGCCACCCATATAGGATAACTGTTTGCTAGTTTTCATGTTTCAGATATGCAGGCCAGCCAGGCTCGTTAGAAATACTGCCTACTGCTAGCATATGCCATGATCAGCCATGTGTTCTCACACATTTCCCTACGATCGTAGCTAGATGATGTACTTATATCTAGATCATACCCTTCGATTTATCCACACATTCCTGTTTATTTTTAAGGTCCGGGATTTCTGCAGTGATATTCCACCTACAACACCCGCTGGTAGTTTCTCTGGCTGCAACCATGCTCTCGGTGAGGGATTCAGAGGTATGACCACTCTGTCGCTGAGCAAAGCTGTGCCTTCTGGTATGGCGGGAACCCTAGAACCATGTTGCCCCTTCTCTTGACTGGACCGTTTCTTGGAATTCTCTATCGGGAGCTTATGTGCTGCAATCCACCCCTAATTATCGTCCATTGCATCAATCTCCGAGGACTGGATAGGCAACTCGTTTGGCATGTCTTTCGGCAGCATTCCCCAAACTGTTTTTCTCCTTATTACTATACACCGGCTAAATAAGAACCCGTAGATTTGAGCTGGGGGCGACAATGACGCTTCCGTTGTAGGCATTAGGGAGGCAATTTCTAACTGTCAATCCGAACACGCCTTTACCCTATTTACGTTAGCAAAAGGGCCCGGAATAGAAGTGCGAGAAATCATGTACCTCGTTTAGCTACTACCTACCGAAGCTTCCTCCTTCGTCGAGATCATCCTCTTCACTAGTGATGGACACGGGACGAGACGAGACGGGATCTCAGAAGAGCCCGGGATGATTCGTCCCGCGGCACCCTCGGTCTTGTGGGCCCGGTACTTCGAGTAAGTCCCGGCGGTAGTCCTGGGACGTCTCATTGCTATATTAATATGCAAACTCACTTCTGAAGAGCACTGAAGTAGGTTTTCGTTTGCCCTGCAAGACGTGCCTAGAACCACTTTTGTATGAGCGTGGAATAGAGGATGATGGTATTGTACTGAGTACGTGATCGTAGGGTGCGATACATGGACATATACTACTGTAAGCGATTGTACGCGTCCGCTTGTGTGATAAGGTCTCAGTCTCTATTTGTCGGTAGAAAGCTACCTAAGTACGTACGCTAGATCAGCCCTATGCCCTAAGTCCCAAGTGAGAGCTTTACTTATCCTGAATCACCACAACAGATGGTTGATTATCTAAGAGGGAGAGTACAAGCTATGATACAAGTACCCCGGGTTAGGGGCAAATATGGCAATAACCCTAGCCCGAATTAAAGTTCAGGCACTGTTCGTTACTATCACATGGAGTGTAGCAACGAGTTATGATCAATGAATTAACTATAAACATTTTCAACCGCAAAATATTACGACCTAAACCTGCCTTCACCCCCCATATGCTGCAGAGAGAAAGGCCCAGAGACCCTGATCACCAATGCACAACTGTATGCAAGCAATAATGCACACATTATTTATATTTGAGTTGGATTGATACTGGCAAACTAGTCAAGATTGCCATACAAATTTGCATGGCAATAGGCACCACATGAAAATCAAGACCGACAACACTCAACACCATTCACAACCATAAGCAGGATTAACTTGAGATTTGGAATGATGAGTATCCCTTGGAAAAATTGTTTCAGTTATTTTGGCCACAAATTGTCGAGTATGGACAGTTTGACTGAGCATCTTTATGGCTATTTTATTGATAGTAAACGTACGAGGTGGGCGACAAAAGAACCCCATTCATACCTGTAACGGCCCAAAGTCTCAGTGACAGCACTAGCTTGTATCACTCGGTTCACCTTGTCACAAAAAGCGGCGAAGTAGATAGGACGGTCATAGTTCATCGACTTTTGGAATTGACCGAGATTCAAGACACCGGGACATCCCGCTTCGGAAATCGGGTGTCCCTCCACTACCGCGTGCCGCTAATCGTAAGCCTTCGTACGGTCTACTGTATAGCGTCCGCGGAGCGATGACGACGGTTCTTCTGTACACACAGACGTCAGCTCTTCTTCTAGTACTTGTTGCAAGATCGACAAAAACCCACCCACGCCCCCAGCTCTTGCATCACAAGCGTACGTTGCTAGTTATCTCTCTTCGTCAAATTAAACTCAGGGCGGCAACAACTTTCAAGAGTGTGTTTAGAACTCCTTGACTTCTCCTTCCAAAATGCTTGTCTAATATTCCTGTTTTTAGAACCAACAACGCCATCGGAAGGCCAGGATCTGTTGTGGAAATAATAAAGAGATATTGCAGACAAGATGTGTGACATGCACGATGTGAGGGACGAGACAATATCGCAGGAGCGGGGACTCTACGGAGTCGAAGATCTGGCGGAGATGGGTAGTCGGGAGTCCATGATGGTTGAACAACCCTCCACCACCACGGGGAGGGTCTCGACAGCCCACGCTCCTCCCCCTCTTCCTCTGAGAAGACTATCCACACCGCCACCTACCGTTAGCAACATCGCGCTAGAGATTCAGCAGCGGCGTCTTTCTTCCCTACCTCCCGCTTGGCGCCAGCTCAGAACACCACCGCCAGATGAGGGCGGGGAATACCCACTGTCAGAATCACCAGGAAGTTCGCCCCCAGATGCTACTAGTCTCCAAACGCCAATAGAGACGATAGGACCCCATTCAATCCTTGGGAAGCACCCACGGTCGCCCACGCCACTTCTAGATACTGCTAGTTTCGAACAACAAGCGGGCTCCTCCATACTGACTTATCCCCCCATCTCCGAACCCCCGCTCTGGGCTCCCTCGCTACACCCCACCCACCCATCCGCCGAAATCTGGACCACAGCCCGCGAATTCGCGCTGGCACAGCTAACCCCGCGCTGCATACCCGACCTACAATTCTCGCTACGGTCCCGGCACCTCCCGAGCTCGGGGTTGCGAGGGGACCTGATAATGCGGCTCGCAGACGACCTGGCGAACGAGTGGACGCACTGTCAACAGCCTCTCGAGATGGCGCCGGGGGAGATGGCGTGGTTGAGTGCTCGACGAGTGCCGGAGTTGAAGGAGATGTGTAGACTTCGTGGGTTACCGGTCGGCGGGCTGAAGAGGGATTTGATGGTTAGGCTGGCGGAAGCATTGAGGGGGGGGGAGGAGGAGAGGAGGGGGGGGACGGCGCTGCCGAAGGGTGGGTGGTGAGTGAGGAGGGGTGCATTGATGTGAGGTTGTAAATGGCACCCTTCGGTATCGCGGGGTTGTGGTTCGTATCAGTAACTCGTGCTTGGTAAATGTCAGTTGAACGAGAGGGTTGTACGCGGTGGTTTAACTGAACAATCTCTGGGGTTATTCGCTATAGGGTATTCGAGAGTAGTATGAAGTTGCATAAATGATAGGTGGTGATAGAAGATGGCTGCTAAATTCAAAATTACGGCTCAATAATGCAATTATTCCTACCAGTTTTGCCCTTCACAACTCATGTGTTTGTAATCCAGGCGGTGGATAGAGGAATAAGCTGCAGGGGAAGTCCCCAGATGTTTGATGTCGATGCACTTTGCGATATTGCAGATTTGAATGTTGCGGATGGGAAGGTTTCAAGTTTTCAGAGGGAATGACTGATTTGAATTACATTATCGACGGATCGGCGTTCATACCTCCTGCATCATTAGTTGGAACAAAGTAAGCGGAGCAATGTGTTTGAAGCGATGGCAGTCCTTTAGGTGCTCTCATGCCCAGAGTTTTCATCGGTTGGCAAGCTTGGTCCTAAAGCTCAACTGAGCTTGCGACACTGGTTTACGAGCGCATCATTTGGGTAGTAAGTTCGCGCCAACACATCACGTCACGAATTCGCACTCGGCGAATATAATCCTCATTTTCCCAGCCTTATCTCCCCAAAACGAAGGCCATTATATTTTCTTAGCCTTCTATGTATCTATACCTGTACGACGAAGCCAGTAGGGTAGGTTATCTACATAAATTTATGCAACAGTAATCGTTGTATACAGCTGAGCGTAAGCTGATGGGCTGATGGTAAGGCAGTACAAGGCGCAGATATATCTTAGGTCCTTTCTCCCTTCCCATAAGACATTCGGCTTAGTCTTCACCGTTTCATCGGTGTGTAATTACTCTAACAAATATAGCGCCAAGCTGACGATAGAATCAACATTCCATGACATTTCTTGATTCAACCAATCATACTCCGGTTTCTCGGTGCGCAGATGTCGACAGCCCTCCAAGCACAACCGTGTAACAACCTCAGCCCCGGTTGTGCAGTCGGAGTAGAGTACGTGGCATCTGGGGATGGAAATAGACCCGGGAATGTGGCGACAGTTGTCTGGAGGCGTCTGAGCGAGCGAGGACACAATGGAATGTTTGAGCGGCGATGCCAAAACGATCTAGGGAGGGTGGTCACTATTATGGCTTCTAAATGCCTCGCTGCTGGCGGCTGGCAAAACAGCTGGAAGGATATTGTAAACAGCGCAGGAATAGCAACAGACACAAACTGGACGGGTATTTGTGAACAGAGCGCAAGAGCAACATATCCAAACTGGAATGGTATTCGCAGACAGAGCGCAAGAATAGCAACAAACCCAAACTGCAACTTGTGAAAGAGATAGGTAATGATAAAATCTTCGAGTCCAGTCGTTCTCCAGCTTCATGGCAACGCCAAATTCGTCTGTGTGTCTGACTCCTCTGGTGGTTGCAAGCCCTTCGACTAACAGCAGCCCTTCTGACGCACCCCATTTCATCAGGGACACCACTTCCTCGAGCGCAGGAATAGCAACAAACTCAAACTCGACGGATATTTGTGAATAGAGCGCAAGAATAACATATCCAAACTGAAACGATATTTATGGATAGAGCGTAGGAATAGCAACAAACTCAATCTGCAGCCTGAAAATGAGATGGGTAATGGTAGAATCTTCGTGTCCAGTCGTTCTTCAGCTTCATGGCAACGTCTAGCTCATCTCCTCATCTGTGTGTATGGCTGGCGGTTCCAAGCCCTTCGACCTGCAGCAACCCTTCTGACGCACTCCATTTCTCCACGGACACCTCTTCGAGCAGCTTGGCAGGGTGGTACGGTATCTCTTCCCTGGGCCTAGAGCTGGCAACATGAGCGCGTACAAACCGGATGAGTTGCTTGGCGTCGGATGTCCTGGAGATGAGTAGTCGAAGAGAAGGGAGGCTGGAAGCTGTGGTGATGAGAGGAAAGCTGAAGCGGTAATGACAGAGTGGCAGGAACAAGTTTCTTTCTTTCTGATAGCCTGCTGCTATTTCAGTCCCCACACTCGAGTAGCCACAAATATGTCTGAGTATGACGAGCATGCTCCACAAACCATATCGAAAGACAGTCAAGAACCGGAAACGGAGGTTGATATTGTGTAGAACATAAACACCCAGGAAAAAACTTCGAGGATGGAGGATGGACAAGCACTGGTATCTTGTTGAAAGTAATAACTGCCGTTTCTCAAACCTCTACCCCTCAGCCATGGCGTATATCTCCTGTATCTATCCATAGCTCCTTCGTGCTGGTAGAATCAGAAGTGGTATAAAATATGGCCTTGAGAGAGAGGATGCATCTTGATACACCGGCAGAGTACAGTAGCAGCGTTGTTGTGCTTGAAGTCGGAGTGGGTTATTTGCATACAGCGGTGTCTGCACAGTCATCAGCCTTACGGAGAGTCACACCAAAGGCTTACCAGAAACATACCCATCCAGCAGATAGCGTCATTACAGAAACACCATTATCCTCCAACTCACACCTAGACAGTCATATCGCAACTTCGAGGCCGACGGGTAAGTCGATCACAACTACTCACACCCCCAACCCACAGGATCGCCGTCATCTGTACACAGCCTTGCAATCAAACCACCGTCGCGGTACCTTGGTACACATTCGGCGAGTGGGGTGTCCATCAACGAGTTGTCGCAGCCATCCAACTGAACCGGCCGCACCGAGATTGCGGTGTTCGGGTTAGGTTTTGACCACTTCGGCGGGCCGCTTGCTTTTTTCCAATTCTTCCCGATCCGGTGTTTTTTTCCTTGCCCGAGTCAAAAACGCGGAGTGAAAAAAAAAGCATTGAGTTAGTAGGGGAGAATTGGAAAAAGCACTGCCCCAGTCGGCGTGGCCGACACGCGTGGTCACGCACGCGTTCAGTACGTCTCGAACGCGACCTCCATAGCGTGCGGGCAAACATATCGCCGAGTCTAACCACTCGAGGGGTACTCGACCTCGCGAAACGACCAATCCCACGCCGAGGTTCTCGACCTTGCGAAAGCAGCCCACATCATACGCCCACGCAGCGATGAGTGCAGCGGAGACGTGTCGCCGACCATGTACCTCGAGTATCGATCGTACGCGAAGCCATCACTCACCGACTGCCCGATACACCGACACACCGATACACCGACACCACACCGCCACGATCGACCTCGCGCACCGCCATCTCAACGGGATCTTGCTCACGGTCCGCGATCAAGTGGGGAAGCTGGCATTTGCTCGGTGTGAGTCACCCCCACCCATGCAGCTGTTCCATTACTATTTCCAGAAAGAGCGAGATTCGACTACTGAAGCGCGAAATCCCGGTAGAATAGCCACTTTAACCCTACATCGACGACCCCAACAATTTAATATCGACACTCTAACCCCCCGAGTTAGAACTGCAGATATGCTCGACCTCTCCCCGCGCGCCCCCTGACCCACCGCATACAAACAACCGAGAAATGGCCCTTCTGTTGACAGGCTGCAGCTGCCGTATCTAGACAGAAAATCGACCTGAACACCAACTCTGATTATCAAGCAAGCGGTCTTCGAGGTAATAGATACTTAGAGTACAGATCCAAACATGATCGCCCCCGCAATATAGCCTCTTCTCGGCATGATAATTAGAATACAAAAGGAAATCATATTTATTCCCCATTCCGTCCGTGAACGCCGTGCCAAAAAGAAAAGATAAAGAATTAAAAAAAGAAAAAAAAACGCCAGTCAAAATGAAAAATGTTACAAACGCCTCCAAGATCCCCACCCCCGCCCAATGCGATGCAACGCGAAAACGAGAAAGAAAAACCCAACTTAAGATCCCGTCGGCAAGCCCAAGTTTATTTCGGTACATGAAGGAAGGCTAGAGGGCTAAAGGGCTACCCGAATACAGAACCTCGCTCTCGCTTGGCCAGAAACATATACAAGAAAAGCAATAATAAAGGGTTTCATATTTCCTATCCAATCCTTCAGGAAAAAAATGGTGAAGCAGGCATTATGCGGCTACGCATGTCATTGGTGTGTCGGCGGCTCCGAAGCGAATGTTGTACAACGAATGAGTCGACAAACTCACCAGCGCATTTAACAACCGTCAATTGTAAACAGCCGGACGGGTTGGTTGCGATGGGAAGAAGATTGCTATCGCTGAAAGTCGGCGGGAGGGGTAATGCTGAAGTGGAGTGTGCGTGCATGCGAAAGCGAATGTAGTGAGTGGGTGTGGTGAAACCGGTAGCACAAAAAGGAACCATAATCTCTCCCAACGGTGGGGCTGAATCACAAGGCAACACCTCCCCTCTCTTCCCCCCGGCGAAAGGGCCAGCCTGTCAACCCCTCATTCTAAGCACCTTCGACAGGTGCTTCGGTCGCACCATATCCCGATAGCCCCGTGCGGACCAGACCTGAAGCTGTTTGGTCTGTCTTAGTTGCACCCTTTTTTTTCCTTCCCCCTACCGCCTACCTCACATCGTTGCGCAATGGAGATGCATCGCGGAGTATTCCACTAGTCTGCCGTCTGACGTCTGCCACTGTTCCGTTTGGTATTTTGCTGGATCTATCGGCTCATAGACCGGTAGCGTTGAAGGTGAGGCTGTTGATGACGGTGATTCTGTGGGGAGGGGCCCGTAAAATAATGATGCAGGTGGGTAGCCTGTGTATCCTGTCCATCGTGAATATTCAGCCCACCCATAGTACCCCCCACCTAGTGCTGGTGATGTAGGCGTGTCGTAGAAATTACTCGTTGGTGATACCGGTTGGTAGTAGGTATTGAACAGCTGATCGTATGTTGACGGCTCTTCTACAACAGCATCGATGCTGTAGTTTACGAAAGTGGCTGGAACCTGGGCGACGGAATATGTCGATAGCGGCAGTTCACTCTGTGAAAGTGACTGCATCTGTGAGCAAATGTGCTCCTCCGGTGGTGGAGTTAAAGGTTGCGAGGCTGTGAAGCTGTTGTAGGACGACGAGTCTAACTTCGGTGAGAAATCTCCGTTACAGCTTCTTGGAGTCGTAGCGGCGGTCTGTGGAGATAGGGGGCTCGTTGTTGAAGAACGCGAAGATCGTTGGGAAAGCGGCGAGCTACAGACTGACGACATCTTCTTGGATATTCGGGGCGGGTTGTTTAAATGTATATGTTGTATCGATATATCGGGCGTATCTGGTTTATCCGGTATATCTGTATTCCACCGGTTCTTATATTGTGTTGGATGGGCTTCTCGAAAGTCGAAATCGGCTCGCGTTGAATTGGGGGACCGAGCGAAAGATATATATGCTTGTCTTAGGTGGAATAGCTATGCCATGCGCACGCCTGTTGTGCGGATGAAAAAAGAAAGCTCGGGCAGGGGGGGTCGCCAAACGTAGTACCTTACGGATATGACCGATCAAACCACAGTGTAGGTACATAAGTGTACTATTTCTTGCAACTGTAGGAGCGGAAGGGGCAAGTCAAACAGTTTCTCCTGAAGAGGCGGTGACGACAAGATTGTGGGCTATGCTTCCACTTTGGGAAATTTCCAACGACATCTTTGATCGTTGACATACAACACCAAGCACCCACAAAGACTAAGTATGCACCCACTGGGGGAGCAGGTACTTGGGTACCTCTGTAGGTACCTCTGCAGGTAGGTCGTTAGGAGGATCGACATGTTGCTGCCTGCACTGGACTACCCACCCAGCCCGGCTGTGGAAGGTAAACGGCTTTCCGGTGTCCTCCCGCAGGCATTGGCTTGACACATTTTTGGATAATATCCAGACCTCCCAAACTGCCTTGCACTGCACTCCACACAGCTTGTGCTGGATTCATCACGGAATCGCCTTTTCAAACTCCAATCAATCCATTTCGATATGAGCGCATCAACCCCCCGCAAGCATGTACTACTTCCTAGTAGCAACCCTTGCACTAATCGTGGCATTGTTCGCTTAATCATTCAACTAATTAATTGGCCTGCCCAGCAGCTGTCATGTCAACGTTTGAAACAGAGTTACACGACTTGGGGGTCCTCAATGCAATGTTCCACAAATAACCACGCATAGTAGTCAACTGGCGCCTCCAGCAGCAAGCATTCACATGTATTGAGAAGAGCAGGAATACTTTGTGATGGGCGATAATAGGTCATAAGGGCCTTTCAGACATCGTTGGTGCACACCTTCATAATAGCAGTCTAGTTAATAGCTTGGTTCCGAAAATAGAGTAACCGTTCGAAAGAAGGAGGTATCTTTAGAACCCATTTTCATCTCCACTAACAACATAGTTTGTGCTAACCTGTTGTGTTTCCGCAGCCCTATTGGGCGACCGGATAATTCGGTGGTGTTATCAGGCCGTTCGATGGAACACAATGTACCCACCACTGGCCAAATGGAGCACCGAATACCGAGCTCGGGAATCTACCCACTGCTATAGGAGCTTCAGCTATAGCAGTCTTCCAGAAAGGCGCAGGAATACTCGGGCAAGTACAGGTTCGAGCTCTGGAATGATCTTGGTACCTGAAAATTTCCTCACCTCAGACTACTAGTTTGCCATGCGGGCCATGCATGACTTAAGCCAGAAAGGTGCGTACAAATGCTTCTGAACTCGGCAAGGAAGGGGCACTACGGGCGCCGAATGGCCGCAGAAATCAGCCGACCAATCTCCTTACTGCGGTCAACAGTTTAACTTTAAAACACTCCGTGCGGTCGACAGTTTTGTCTCAGTTTTTCGCGTGGGGGAAGATTTACCGAGCATATTTGAGACCTACTCAGTACTGTACATTTGAGGTGCATGCTGCAGAAGAGTCATTAAAGATCTTGATTCAGCTAAATGATGCGCAACCAACATTTGTCCATTACATCTACATATAACATTGTATCAGCAGGCGCCTTAAATTTGATTGAATCAACAACCACATAAACTGAAGTCAATCGATTACCGTCATTGGACTAGTCATTCATTAGGGTCTGAGAAAAAGGCTGTGCGCAAGGCTCACCCAGGGTACAAAGAGCTTATGTATACTCTAATAAGATCGCCGGAGCAATACCTCAAAACGCTCCACGTCTATATTGAGGCGGTGCACGACAGTTTCCCCACTATTTGGTCGCGGTAGTGGATAAGTGTAACGTGCCTTTGAAATTCGGCTAATCAAACTTCAAGTGGAAATTGATAGGCGTTACTGATGTGGTTGCGCATATATATCCTAAGTAAGCTACATAGGATGTTAACACGGTACTGGAGAAGTGGGAGCGATATCGCGATGCCGCACAAGGGTGGATCCAGAGATGGAATTGTATTCCACCGACCTAGCATGGTTCATGACGTCCCCAGAACAAGGAAGTAGATAGGCTATGCAGGTTGATAGCACCATTTCATTCCACAACTTTCCGATTTCTAGACGATGGATGGATGGAGGTTGAAAAGCTTGCAGATCAGGCAAGATGCCGAGTTCCGTCACTCGCTTCGCGAGTGATGACAGGTGACCTTTGCACAGCCACGACGTAACTCTATTGATCACTGTGTTCGCTTACAACGTTTTCAAGTTTTTTGTTTCTTGGAAGCTGTATCAGATCTTGCGCTCCTGCATTTTTGCAACCATCCAGCAGTAATTCAGCAACAACCACAAGGTTTATTTTTGCCAAAAGGCTATTTCCTCGCATGGTGTTGCCGAGAGCCAATAAGCGAGTAGGAAAAGGAGAAGAACCAAAGTAAGGTTACACACTCATTAATTACAAGGGACTTGGAGTAGATGTCGTGGTTCCACCCGACCCGAGTACCAGGACATTCAATTTACCGCCGTCATCTTATGTCCCCAAGCGCTGGACGGGGCGTACTCAGGGAGGAAGAAAACTGCCTTGGTACTTTGCACGGATCATGGGTGGCACCTACCCCAGGGCTTGCACGACACTGGAAGCATGCACCGGGCCTCTGTTGTAACCATAACTAGGCTGCTGGAGGTGGGGTGATCGTTTCCATGGCTACGGAGTTATTGAGCGGCTATCATAGCGGGAGAAACATCGACCTTCTACAGGAGGGTGGAGCAGGAGAAAGAGCGTTTGTTCTCGAGATTCTACTTGCCGTATCCTCGATCTCTACAACTTTTCCTGCAGGCGCATGTTTCCAAGAATACAAACAGCCAAAAATATGTTACTGGCGGGGAAACTATAACGGTTACCCCATCTCTCTGGAACCTTTCAGCCTTCCAAGGCCATATCTTATCCCCCTCATCAGAAACATGTCCACAAAATCTATGTACCGGGCAGCCGTTGAAAAAAAAAATAGCCCATTCAATCTAATATGTCTCGGGAGGAGTAGCAGTTAGTGGTAATCATCCTCCGGCCCCAAGACAACGCCTGCCCCCTCTCCGGCTAATCAGGGTCCTAGAAACGGGGCTTCCTTTCTTCTGGAATTCTGATTTTGGATCATCCAGACGCAGTGGTTGGCTGAGTGCAATGCATCGGCATTTTTATCCCACGTTGTAGTGTGTGCCTGGCAATGAGAGATCTGACCCGCGACTTAGAACGTGCTTATTTTTGGCCCTACCTGCTTGTGCTTGCTGTTGTGCATGGTGTGGAAACCCCGTGATGGGTCTGTGCGATGCAAAAATATCTACGAAGACTGCTACATGAAGATCCACACCTTGGGAATGAAAAGCAAAATTGCGGTGAACGCTATTGCTACCTTGATATAATGAATGCAGACACCTACGCAACGCTCCTAATCGGTGATGCATAGTGGAGCTTGCGAAGCTTTGGGCAGGAAACCATCCTGGTCCCGATCCGCACAGTGCCGGTGAATGATTCTGAGCGCCCAACTCGAATCGCTGAACAGAATCGGCTTCGTTAGAATACGTAAGCGGTATGGCAGGACGAAAACCACAAATCCCCAAGTTCTCTATTGAACTACGTATACACATGGTCACTGGCGTTGATGGAAAGTAGAGTACTAGGCGGCGCGCACTGCGCGGCAGAAGTCCTCTATGGCCTATGATCCCGAATCGAATCCCGGCTTGACGAAACAAGAACCCCAGAGATTATCCACGAAGCTTTCACCGCGTGTTGGCAATTTCCCGCACACCCACGACGTTGTATGGTGGGGCGATGAAGGCTGCTGGTTGGCTTATCAGAAACTTCCTCTCAGCGTCGAAGTTTCGTTATGCGTCACAGCTGCAACTTGGATGGTCTGGAGATATGTTTTTAGGTTTGTGCGCCTAGTGGACAGGCCTGTTTCATGACCTCTTGGCTCCAAGCTGCTGATGCAGATAATTTCATACAGCTGGCTATCTACAACTAACGGGTTTCATCTGTGGGGGGTGGGATCTGGAGCTGCGTAAACGGCGATTTCACATGAGATGGGTTGGAATGATGATAAACTGGAGAGAAGGGGAATTACAACACCCGCGTAAGTGTGGGATCTCTGTATCATAATCAGATGCACCTGTGAAGCACACAGCTTGCTTCAGTTGTTTGTACAGTCTCCTAATCTATTCATCACACGAAACTACCACCACATTTGCACTGCCCCTCTGCAACCACGAGTGACGGACGGTGAATTTCTATGTGATTGTTAATCGTGCCACTTCTACATAGCGATGTCCATATGGTACAAAGGTACGTTCACGAGCTGTATGTTTACACGTTTCAGCCACGAGTGGGAGGGTATAACACATTACACATTCTCTTAGTATAATAGCTGGAGTCCAGCAATGAAGATACGATGTGCAATTTGGCGGATCTCTGTATCCAGATCTGCGTGAGATACGCATGGCTCTCGGACGAGATAGGAGAGCGTTTGTTCAATCTCCTCGGACCGGGTGCGGTCATGAATTCGTTGAGAGTAGTAGTGACTCCCGACAAATAGGCAGGCAACGGCGCTAGGAAAGCTAGAGGACTTCCATCTAGGAGCGCCGTTGTTGGTGCAATTTGAGGACTACGATTCTGCATGCGAGAAAGCCGTTGGCTAGCTTCCAGGTTGTTAGATCCCAGATTCCCAGACGTTCAAACCTAACGATAAATGCCGGTCCAGAATCTCCCGCTCCAGTTGGTAAGGCGGTCGTGGTGGATGGGTTTTTGGCTGCTGAGCACTCAGGGTGCTTGTGTTTGGGGTTTGAAGTTCTCTACCTAGACACGAAATATCACTGACAACTTGAAGACAGGAGTCCGCCACTTCGTTGTGAGTTCCTCCTGATTTGGACCTTCAACATTCATCCATGCACGGCATTTCCTCCTTCTCCTATTTCTGCCGATTACTATCGGGCCCAGCAATTCTTGTTGGTCGCTGCGGTAATTTGCACTCTGCAGTCACCGGGATGACTTATTACTCACAAATTGCGGAGAACCTACATCGCTGCGCGCATCACTTCTTATGCAAACCGTCACTTCTTGGTCCCTCGCTTACCTTATTCCAACCACCCACTTTCCTTGCGACGGTGCAGATATGCACGGACGCGGATCACCGGAGCTGGACGCTTCCGTTCGATAACCGTTTCGTCGCGCACTCGAAACCTTCCTAGAAGCATCTGAATCTGCCCAACTCCGCAATATCATACTTAAGTTGACATCGGACATCCGGGTACTCCCCTGCTCCGCCTACCGCATGGATTACAAATGCGAAGGTGGCCGGATCTGTGAAGAGCCGGTGCCGAGCTTGAGTAACCAGCGATACTTGGCTGGGCATCGCGGGTGACAGCCGCGCTGGATTACAAACAGGAAATTAAATAGTCGGAAGATGGTTAACGACGCGCACAAGTATCAAGCGCATACTCGCTCCCGTACCGCGGACTGCGTATAGGAGGTAGCTCGAAATATGCGACAGATTTGCCTTGGAGAGTAAAGTAAGCACTCTCGTCGTTGCCGGGTGGATTGATGGTAGGTTGGAAGCTGGAGACAGGTTTGGGATGAGCGCGGAGTTCGCTATGTTGCAGTTTGTGGGAAGTTTTCGATAGTGATGCTTCTATAGCCATATTTACATGAAATAACCAAAAATCTTCTATATGTACGTACGTACCTGCCGCACCGCGACTCCAAAAATTGAGTACCCCGGATCAAACCTATCTCGGCCCGGCTGCCAGGAGGCTATCCTCCTCTCCTACCTCCGCCTCACCCTCACCCTCACCCTCACCGTTCAATGGCTCATAGCCAGCATCCGGCGCCAGCCGCACCATAAACACGACCACCGTCACGACCGCGGACAAAACAGCCAGCAGCAAAAACGGTAGTCCAATCCACCCGCCACCAAGCTTGATCCCCAACTGGAAAGCAATCGATATCGACGGACCTCCCACCAGTGCTCCCAGCGTATCAAACACCGCAATGCTTGTGTACAACTTTCCGATGTTCGATGGGTGCACCATTGCTGTAACAAGACTGCGAGTGGACGCGCCGAAACCGGAGCCGAGGGTGTCGATGATGAGGGCTGTTGAATGTGGGATTAGAGGGAAGAGCTTGGGGAGGAGTGGATTGAGGGATACGTGCCGATAATCACCAACGGCGGGTTGGGGGCAGTGGCGATACCAAGGAAGCCTAGAGTTACCAGACAGGCGCTTGTGCGGGAGAGGTAGAGGTCCTTTTCTGCGGTGCTCATCTCCCACTTTGTCATGATGAGAGAGGTCAATACCGGCAAGCCTGCCAGCAAGAGGACGAGATTGAAACCCGCGCGGAGGGATAGGAGGAGGCTGGACTGTGTGCGATTGTCAGTATGTGGGATCTTGAGAGGGGAAGGGAGGAATTGCCTTGGCGAGTGACCAGTCGTATCGTTTTGAGACATACTGCAGAAGCAACATCATTGTCTGTCGGCCGATTGTGATCACCAGGAATATGGCCACTAGAAGTGTCACATTGATGTCTTGTCGCAGGAAGGTCATTATGTCGCGATGGCTGCTAGAGTTTTTACGGGTGATCTCCGGTCTCGAAGTGCGTTCTTGGCCTTCCTGCTCCTCATGCGAAGAATTGGGCGGTGTTTGCCTTGCTAACTCTTGACCACGTGTCTCCGGTATAGCAGATGCAATTAATACCCCAAGCACTTTAATCGCGAGCGCAATGTACATTGGTGTCCAGACGTTGTGAGACATGAGGATAGAACTCAGAGGCGGTGCTACAAGCTCGGCGAAGAGCACGCAAGCTTGTAACTGGAAGAATACCGTCGTTCTTATAAACGGGAACATCAGCCAATGGCCAAGGAGAGGATTTGTATAAAACAGATCACCTCTGCTCGGCTGATGTGACGTCCGCAAGTATCATCAGTATCAGTGCAGCTAACATCTGAATCCCACCCCCAATCATGAGGAATGCCGCAGACAGCCAGGTAAGCTTAACCGGTAGCTGGAACCAGCCTATATATCCAAGCCTAAATCAGAGGAGCAACTGAAATAGGCAGGAACATCGTACAAACGAGTTGAATCCAGGCAAATGAGAGTGTGAGTCCAACGAGAGTCAGGACCAGGATGTTCTTCCGTCCGTATCTGTCTGCCAGGACACCATACGGAATAGCAAGCAGAACACCTGCCGACACTGTCAGTCCCCATAATTGATTATCGACTTTGGCTCGAACTGATAGCACCTGGGATATTGGAGAATAGAGTTTGAAACCCATTCAAAATTGCGAGCTCTTCCTGAACGCTATCGACCTTGCAGTACTCTTCCGGTATGTTTCCGTTCCCATCGATGACTCCCGGATTATTTGCTTTATAATATTTTAAGCATATGATCGACTCGATGAGGCGTAACTGAGGTGCGATGCTCAGGAACACTGCGATGAACAACGTCACCATCAGGACGGCGCAGAGGAATATGACATAGGAGCTTAAGCTTCGGAATATCCTTCGCAGCGGATTCTTGGAGAGAAGAGCGGGCGACGGGAACTCATCAATTGTGGAAACGACCATCACGGCAAGCAGTACTGTGTTGTGTCGAGCGGTGGGGAAGTTAGCTCTGGAAATGGTGAGGTGACGTTTCAAAGCTTATTTAAAGTCGTATGGATTTGGCATCTCGCGTCGGAGTTCCGTGAAATTCGAAAACCGGATTTCGTTGACTGGAGATCTCCGTTTGCTTGTTTAGTGGTTGGTTAGCCGCCATTGTATCCGCCTTGCAGGACGACCGTTGCCGCGGACGTATGGTATCTTGCCGAGGAATTCATGCCGCAAAGAGACTCGGCAACTCGCTGATGAGCCCGGCCAATCAGCTATCGGCCCGAAATGCTACGATCCACGTCAACTTAACCCAACGTGCCAATAAGTCATTCGATTTCTTGCCCCACACTAGATCACTTCCTGTACGCATTCACCCATAAACTCGGCACTTGCAAGTTTCATTGGATAAATTCCTCTCCTATCCGAACAACTGCAAACAGCAGTGGTCTCGCAGTGGGGGGTATCCTCAATTTAAAATCTAACGTTGCTTAGTTATACCAAGGAACTAGTCACAAGGAACTTGCTGTACTGTGCATTTACCTTTGTTGTGAGGAAGTGTACCCTCAGCCGGAATCCTCGCCCAGTCCTGAGTTTGGTAGACATTTCTCGGCTGCGCATGAGGCCGGGAGTCGCGGGTGGCGCTAGAAAGTACTTTGTGGAATACATTGTGGATGTTGCATGTCAAGAACCCCGAATACAGTGGTTTGGCGAATGTTTCTGGAGTAGCTGTGCTCATTATTAGCATACTTTCTTACCTTGTATTCTTGATTATTGTATGCTCGATCAATTAATTTACTACCTTTTACTTATCAAGTGCTGCGCACGGGATGAGGCTCCGGCAATAAGTATAGGTGCTCCGACTTTTGGGGTTTCAGAAGTTGGGAATGGTCTCGCCTTGAGTCTTGCGATATAAGCTTTATGCTAACGGTCTTCGACCTTCAACCACTCATTAATTCATCATCAGCTTTCACTCTTATCACTGATCTATATGATTACCATCTATACCCCCAATCCACATCCTCACTCTCCTATCTCCCATTCACCAAGACTGTACCTTTTTAAATCTTCATACATAAAGGTTCCATAAGCTCCCGCAATTTTTAGAGATGTTACTTTCCACTCCACTCCTCTTTTCCTCATTTGCTTCTCGTCTTAATTCTGCACATCTCGATCGGTTGGTCGCTTACGGTCAGGTGTCATCGATAATCAACGTTTGGGTCTCGAAATTAGTCTCTCTAGATGGAGCCTTGCTGCTGCTCTGAAACTTCCATAATCTCTGCTCGAGGGATTGGCTTTAGGATTCCTATGGCAATTACTGGGGCGTCTATCTCAAGCCGAATGATTCAGTCTTTTGGATGCCTTTCGTGTATAAAATACAGTTGTCTGGGAAGATACTTATGCGGTATGGTGTGCTTTGAAGTCCCGCTAAAGCTCTTCTTCCCGCTCCCTGGCATCTTTCCCCGGGCTATCCATCATCTCTCCTGTAGTTTCGAAAGTTGGTGCTGAATGAGTGGGGTCGTCGGGTACCACTGGCGAGACGGATTGTATCGAAGGCTCTTTAGAAGGCTTAGGCGATTCATCGGGTGAATGATTGGCCAAATTATCCTTCAGCAGTTGCACAATCTCCTTATAGCCCTTCTCAACAGCTCTTTTCAAGGCATTGCGTTTGATATTTATGTCGATTTCCCTTTCCAAAAGCAATCGAACCACATCTTCGTAACGCTTTTCTACGGCGGCCTGGAGAGCGTTACCGTGCTCACCGCCCTGAGCGTTGACGTTGGCACCATGCTCCAATAGCATATGAACAATTGTTTGAGATCCGTTACGTGCAGCAGCCTGGAGAGCGTTACCGAACTTCCCGCCCTGAGCATTGACGTCGGCACCATGATCCAACAGTGTACGAACAACAGTCTTTATTCCCCAATGTGCAGCAGCTTGGAGAGCGTTACCATAGTGCCCGCCCTGAGCATTGACATCGGCACCATGATCCAATAGCATACGAACAACAGTCTCTTTTTCGTTAAATGTAGCAGCCTGGAGAGCGTTATCGTACACCCCGCCCTGAGTATTGACGTCGGCACCATGATCCAATAGCATACGAACAACAGTCTCACTTCCATTCAATGCAGCAGACTGGAGAGCGTTACCGTAGTACCCGCCCTGAGCATTGACGTCTACACCATGATCCAATAGCATACGAACAACAGTCTCTTTTTCGTTAAATGCAGCAGCCTGGAGAGCGTTACCGAACTCCCCGCTCTGAGTATTGACGTCGGCACCATGATCCAATAGCATACGAACAACAGTCTCTTTTTCCTTAAATGCAGCAGCCTGGAGGGCGTTACCGTACACCCCGCCCTGAGTATTGACGTCGGCACCATGATCCAATAGCATACGAACAACAGTCTCATTTTCCTTTAATGCAGCAGCCTGGAGAGCGTTACCGTACACCCCGCCCTGAGCATTGACGTCGGCACCATGATCCAATAGCATACGAACAACAGTCTCTTTTTCGTTAAATGTAGCAGCCTGGAGAGCGTTACCGTAGTGCCCGCCCTGAGCATTGACGTCGGCACCATTCTGCAACAGGATACTGACTGCCGCATGGTGGCCCTTCTTAGCAGCAATATACAAAGCAGTCTTCCCGTCCTTATTGGTTTGGTTCACATTGATGCCTCTCTCTATGCATAGTTGAATATCTGTATCGCGGTTGTGTAGAGCAGCATCATGAAGAAGATAAGTGCGATCCGCATCTAGGAAGGGTTTGGTTTCCGCCGTGTCTTGTTTGGATTCTGTTTCCACCACGTCTGAGTATTTGGGGGATGGTATATCTTCAAGAGCTGTAGGGTCTGGCTATTATTATTTAGACTTGGGTCAGTAAGATATGGCAAAGAATACTGGTATTTGTGTTTTTCAACGCGATCATACCTCGGCGGGGATTTCATCTTCAGATGGTAACCAACGATTTACTACTTGGTTGGATTCGAACGTCCCCAGCTCTTTCAACTGGGCCTCGAAAAGATTAATACTTTGATTAGACCCCCGTTGAAGTGTTGCCTCATCGCCTTGATTTGTAGCATCACTACTTGAACTGTCGAAGAGAGGCTGATCATCTTCCTCCTCTGATATCAGCAAGGAAGGCGGAAGGGCAAAAAGTCTAATGCTTTCCATGTGCTTGCGAATGTGCCTATATCGCTGTTTATCTGTTCGACCGGGGTCAAAATCGGTGGCACAGAACGGGCATTTGTCGAGCGCGGGAATGTCGCCGCTCGGCACTCTATGCGAATTCTGGTGCCGGATCCACAATTCAGATGATGCAAAGGATTGCTCTCCGTTAGGACAGCCCTCAGCGGTGCACATGTAAGGCGCGAGATCCGAAAAGACATGTGATCTACTATAGAGATTAGCACGTGGTTGGCGTCATGGGTGGATGTTATATTTACTTACTTCCACTGTCTCGAACTAAACATCGGTCGTTGCTTACGAGAACAGATAGGGCAGTAAAAGCCGGAATGTGCATCCTCGGGCATTAGTGGCATTCTTATGAACACTTCTCCCTGTGTACTAGATACCGATGATACCTCGGACGCAGCGCTAGAAGGCGGGGGAGGTTGGAGGAAGTAATTAGAACTTCCTAGTCCTGAATCATGGAATGATTTGGTTGCTGCATATCTTTCCAGACCCCCAGCAGTCGTGCCAGCCTTTAGTACTTGAGAACTACTACATCATTTAGTTATAACGATAATTTAGTAGAACGATGTTTCTGAGGGTTGATGACGAACCTAACTCCTGATGGAGAGCCTGCACTTGACGCAACCGCCTTATCCGGTGGTTCCAGTGTCTTACTGATTCCCCCTGCAAAGCGTGAAATAACATACGATGGTGCAGTCGGAAACTTGTCACGGATGAGGCGCTCATAGAATCCTGATATTGAGAGAGGTTCTAAAAGGTCTGCCGTAGGTAAACTTTCTAGAATAGCATCCAATGCCGATGATAACTCATATAGTGAGTCGAGGATATCGTGAAGCTCGTCAACGGCTGATCCTTGGCTATCCTCGCTGTGACATTCATTCAATACACTCCCCATATCCCCGCAGATATCAGTTGCCTCCTGCAAAGTACGGTTCAATTCGCTGAGAGCATCTTCATCGGACACTGAATAACAGCAACATATCAGCTAATTTGAAACCCTGCTAATTAATCGGAGCTAGTTACTTCGCCCGAATGATCCCGCAAGACAGCCAGCGAGACTCAACAGTAAAATTATCATAGGCTCTTTGAGGTATGTTGAATGGCTCAGGGCATCGTCCAACTCGCTTCCATCGATGCCAAAGTCATTCGCCCATACTCTTAACCGACCCCTTGCTCGGCGCAATGACGGTTGGTGGATAAAACCATCTTGGTTCGACTCCACAATCCTTGAGAGGAATAAGAGACAGGAGCTGACAAGGCGGCCTGCGATCGCCATGACATGGGAATGGCGCAAAGATTCTTAGTCTGCCCCGACGTGTTGGTCGATCGATGCGGTTCTATCAACTACGGCTGCGGCTGGCCGTCAGACGCGGGGAAGTTGATAAGCGGGGAATGTTGCACAAACACCGACATCGTCTCCATCAATCGCAAATCTCACACATATATCTAACACCGCGACAAGAACGATTAGAGTCCCTAATTTCGACAAGAAGGCTACTGACTGTGGGCGAAATATACACCAAGTCCACTTCCATTATTTGTGGTCTAGCCTGTGTTATAGCGTGCAGGGTGAGAATTTCTAAGCTCATGTACTTGCAATATCCTTTTACTCGTAGTTCTACAGCCACTTTCAAGATCTCTTGCTTTGGCAACTTCCTAGGCTGATACTGTCTCGGTTTCATCCTCTGACTCTACTCTACAGGATGTCTGGATTCGAGGTTGCAGGGATCGTGCTTGGTGTACTTCCTCTCGTCATTGCCACATTCGATCGCATCCGGAACTTTCTGGATGAATATGATGGCCTCGATCAGCAACTCCGGAGCTCCGCACGGGACATAATAACTATTCAAGCCTTGTTCAAAGATGCGATCAACTCACTTCTTTCCGATGTACTAGAGCAAGACCGACGAGAGCAAATGTTAAAGAATTCACAGAGCAAGGACTGGAATCTGGAATTTCTGGACGAGGATCAACGTGAGGTGTTGGGCGAAGCTCTTGAACCGGTTTTGAATTCTATCGAAGGTTTCAAAGAAGCCATTCGAGAATACGAAGGGATCTTGCTCGATTTGGCCAAGGAACATCCGATGAAGCGCTTTGTCAAAACTATCGTACGTCGTGACCATTTGGCATCAAATTATTTGTTAACGTTAGCATAGGCTTCTGTTGCAAGTGCGATGGCTGCCCCTGAGTCTGGAGTCCGGCCCGATGACACCAAAATACTATCCCCCAGGGATAAAGTGCGAAGAATTCGAAAAAATACTATCAACAAACTAAAGTTGCTATATTTGAACATGAAGGGCCACCATGAAGCGCTGCAGTCTGTAATGACTAGTCGGACGTATCGCCGGGCGATCAATCAGACCCAAAAATCTCCCTTCTCAACACCGACACGGTTCGTCAATGCAACTGCAAACTCCGCATGCAAAATGCTAGTAGATCCAAGGAAGGTCCAAATTGCTTCAAAAAGACTCCATGGGATCTTTTGCAACACACAACCATCATTCCACTGCGGCTGTCATCTTCTTCACTTGTGCCTCGACACCAAGAACGAAACATCCCCTCCCACGAATTCCAAGGGCACCTCAAGCATTGACGAGTCAGAAACCGAATTCTTGTTCCTTATGACAGCGGCTTCCAAACCCGGAAGTAAAAACGGTAGTCAATCCATGATACAACTCGTGTTCACCAGTAAGAAGATAGACAGCACTAGTACCGGAGTGAATAACGTCTCAGGGACATGTCATACTCTATGTGAAGAACTCCTTGCTTCCAATGAAGAATACGAAAAATACCTTTGGTTGCCAGGGCACAACCAAAGCAACAATGGATTTGTCCTGCGACGGGCGCTTCCCTCAAAACCTTCAGCTAATACCAACTCAGTTGTCTCACTGGACCACTTGATTTCCACTAAGGAGCTCTACCATCAGGATCGCTACCAGATCGCTGCAATCCTTGCCAAATCTGTACTTTTGTTTTATTCCTCACCTTGGGTGCGAGATTTGACACTAGAAACCATCCAGTTCCTCGATAAGGCCGTCGAGTCTGCTTCACCATGGACTCCACATATACCCGTCAAGTTTTCGTCTGATTACCATCAGTTTGGAGCCAGGAATAGGGAAGTATATGCGTTGGGGCTCATCTTACTTCAGCTTGGTCAGGGTCAGCGTCTATGTAGTACAACTGGGGAGGAAGAGGAAGAGGAGGAGGAAGTACTGTTAACAAATGCGCTGCGAGACGCCGGAAAGAGAGTTGGTAGGAGATATAAGAAAGTGGTGGAGAATTGTCTGTTTAAATGGAGCGATATGAAGCTAGATCTTATGGAGGAGAATCATGCGGCAGCATTTCGGGCAGATATTGAAGCTCTTGAGCGTCTTGCTGCAGATTTTTAGTTACTGTATGTATGAATTGAAGTTACGCAGGTTGCGTGTCGTCAATTGGAAGAGGACCCTAACCCCCGACGACGTACTACTCTCAATAACTGGAGACCTTCGTTCATATCATAAAGTCTAATTCTGCCTCGAAATCCATTGCAAGACTCAGCACAGCCACATTAGTGGCTTGTACATGCATTTACGTCACTGCCGCTACACCTCCACTTCGCACTTCTCTGCACCACCAGCACATCATGTCCGCCCATCGCAAGCACTACATCCCCCTCGAATCCAACCCCGAAGTCTTTACCCAACTAATCCATAAACTCGGCGTTTCGGGAGACCTTACATTCGAAGATGTCTATTCACTCGACGACCCCGCGCTACTCTCGTTCGTCCCGCGGCCTGTATTCGCGTTGATTCTAGTCTTTCCAACATCCAAAGTGTACGAGCAGCAAAAGGCAGCAAGCGAGGCGAAACGAGAGATGTACAACGGCAGTGGAAAAGATGAAGACATTATGTGGTTTCGGCAGACGATTCATAATGCGTGCGGGCTGTATGGGATCCTCCATGCCGTTTGCAACGGCGGGGCGAGAGACTTCATCAGTAAGCGAAACCTGGCATGTTTTTCGCGGGCTGTCTAATAACCGTAATATAGAGCCAGATTCGCCTCTTGCGAAACTCATGGATGTGTGCGTTCCCCTCACGCCGGAAGAGCGGGCCCTTAAACTAGAAGCATCCGATGACCTAGAGAAAGCGCATAGTTCGGCCGCGGTTCAGGGCGATTCTTCGGTGCCAGCAAGTGCTGAGGATAAAGTTGATTTCCACTACGTGTGTTTTGTCAAGTCTCACAAGACCGGAAACTTGTACGAAATGGATGGGAACAGCAAGGGTCCTATCGATCGAGGCTCGTTGCTGCATAAAGACGAGGATCTTCTGGGTGAAAACTCATTGAATATAATTCGCGAGTATATACAGCGAGAGAAGGGTGAAAACCTGGGCTTTAGTCTGATGGCGCTGGCGAAGAGTTGGGAGTAGTAGTCTTTGTAGGCACTAGTTATCTGTTGAATTACAGTACACATCTATTCTGAGATTGACAGGGAGCATAGCTCAACGAGGGTCCCATTATATTTGCTCTATTAAAGAAAGAAAGGGAGATTCCGAAGACGGTACCGCGTTCTGGGCTCTGTCTGGCGGGGAAAGGTCTGGTTTACGAGCGCATTTCTACACAAGTAGCCTTGCTCCTGAAGTACTAAATCTTCAAGTTATTATCGGTAGTTCCGTAGTGAATGGCTCGCGCGGGTGATTATTTCGAGATTTATCACGATTTAAGTCTACAGTATTTTTTGTGGCCAAAAACCAATCTGCGAGGCTATGTTATTTTGCACTTTTGAGCTCTCAACGTCAATTGCAGGAGAGTGAACGTGAATCATAAATCATGATGTCATACCTTGCAATTCTGACATCTTCGCCAAGCCCACTAGTATTTTCGCAACCCCACCATAGTGCCTCTCCAATTTAGGATTCGCGCAAAACATTCAATTCCGCAATATTGCAACCATGGCTTCTGCTACCTCAACCGATGCGCCTATCGTTGCTCCCGTTGAACCTACCTACACGTATGATGCCTCTAAAGGCTATATTGACCCCTCTGGAGCACCTACATCCGGCAATCCCGAACCTTTAGACGAAGAGTCCGAAGACGAAGATGGTGACCTCTTCTCGGACGACGACTACGACTCATTCGCAGATGAGGACTCTCCCAGTGGCATGACTGGCGGCGGAGGTGATCTCACAAAGCGCTACAACCGTCAGCGTGAAGCTGCAGCCGGAATTAACAAGGGCATCAATTCCTCCGCCGCTGCCGCCGCCAAAAAGGCACGGGTGACAGATCAGATCACGGCGTTGTCTAAGTTTGCAGGAAGGATACAGCTTGATGAATTGGGACCTGCGGGGGTGATTGGAGGGCATGGGAAAAGTACCGACAAAAGTGACCGCGCGACGAGTGAACAGGTGTTGGATCCAAGGACGCGGATGATACTGTTAAAACTGATTAATAAAGGGCATATCTCCACGATCAACGGTGTTGTTAGTACTGGAAAAGAGGCGAATGTTTATCATGCGCTTGCGGAGGATGGAGAGCGGCGGAAGCATATCGCAATCAAGGTGTACAAGACGGCAATTCTGGTGTTTAAGGACCGCGATCGCTATGTTACGGGGGAACACAGGTTTAGACATGGATACTCGAAGTCCAACCACCGCTCGATGGTGAAGCTCTGGGCCGAGAAGGAGTTGCGGAACTTGAAACGTCTCTATACCGCCGGTCTCCCCGCGCCCGAGCCCCTCCATCTCCGCAACCACGTGTTGGTGATGGACTTCATAGGCGAGAGGAGGGGATGGCCGGCACCACGGCTTCGGGACGCAGGTATCCAGGGAGAGGAGGAATGGAATCGCTGCTACCTTGAAATACTCAGCATCATGTGGCGTATGTACCAAATCTGTAAACTCGTTCACGCAGACCTGTCGGAATACAACGTTCTTTACCACAACAATCATCTGTGGGTAATCGATGTCTCGCAGTCGGTAGAGCTCGATCACCCCCGGACTTTCGAGTTCCTCCGCATGGATATCAAAAATTGCAACGATTTTTTCCGGCGCAACGGCGTCGAGCCCGTGGGTACTCGTGCATTGTTTGAGTTTATCTCTAAGACATCGATTGACGAGGCGATTGCAAGAGACAATGAGGCAATAATGGAGAAGCTCAAAGCACTCCCTAGAGGAGGAGAGACGGAGGAGGAGGAAGAAGTGTTTAGGCAGACTTATATACCGCGTACGCTTGAAGAAGTTTACGACTACGAACGCGATGCGGAGATAGTGAAGCGTGGCGAGGGCGCAGATTTGGTCTATAACACGCTTCTTGCGTCGAAATCTGCAGATGAGGAGGGGAGTGAGGAAGGAAATGATTTGAGTGATGGCTCAGACGATGGGGAGACTGACGAGGAAGAGGATGAAGAGGCGAGGGAGAAGCGGTTTGAGAAGACGCCAAGAGGGAGGAAACATGAAGATAAGACTTTGAAGAAGGTACCGGTTTACCACTCCTCTCTATCTTTCTTCGCAACCGCTAACGACTTGTAGGAGAATAAGAAGAAGGTAAAGGAGGAAAAGAGAGAACAGCGGAAGACGAAAATGCCAAAATATATGAAGAAGCGGTTGGTGAACGGGAAGGCAAAGGCGAAGTAGGGTGGGAGAAGGCATGCAGAATTTACATGGGGTGCCTGGCGTTTGGGATTCCTGGGTTTTGATGTATACATGTATAAAAACCGGGATATGTTCTTTTTAGAGAGTGAGGCTCGGTGTTGAGAGTGAACTTGTGTAAGTTTTACCTACCTAAAAGTACCTAGGTATCTTGCCATTGATACTGTGAGCCCAGAATTACTCCATCATGTGTGGACCTATCAATGATACCTGGCAAGGGAAAATGACAGTGTCGGATTTATTCAAACTGAGAGGTGTTTGAGCCGTCAGGTAATTAGTCATTCACAAAGTATCACTCAAACAATGATCAATCATGTGATCATGGGTGTATTTTTGCTTTGTCGCCTAGACCTTCTCATCATGGAATTGTGATACTCTACATTCTCACAATCATAATATGACACAACCCTTCCTCTCCCCAGCTTGTACCCGCCATATGATAAGTACGCATGGCGCCGGTTCCGGGTCCCAGAATATTATTTTGCCACATACCGTGACCAGTTTCGTATGAAAGACTACCAGCTAGCCTTCCTCACTCCCGGTATATCGCCAGCCAGAGCATTCAATCTAAATTGAAACCGAGCCATTCGAAAATCCCTGAATACACCCTTTCCCTTTCCCGCCATGACACAGCGGTTCTTGATCTGTGTCGGTCTTGTGTGGCAGTGCATGCTATTTAGTTCGAGTTGGGCCTTGAGCCGCTGTAGCTGTGGGAGTTGGGAATTTCGGGAAATAAATCTGCAGTAAGTGCGTTAGAAACGGTGCTGGGGATGGGCGTAACTAAATACCGGAGTGCTTGACGCCGCTCTTCATTGGCGGCAAAGGCGACACGCTTGGCATGATCTTTGAGGATGCGGGCATTGACAAAGCCGCCGATCGGGAGGGCCTTGAGTAGTAAAGGTGTGGTAAACATGGCTGAAATCGATTGATGTTGGATGTGATTGAAGTGGAGGACTGGCATGTTCCGAGCCGCAAAACTCAAAAGTCTTGGCGTCACGGTTCTGAAATTTACTCGGTAGCGGGTTCCAATCAGACCCCGCCTTCCTGAACTCTTTCATCATCGCTCCCGTCTTCAACTCCCCATCCCCAACGCCGCCCCTCAACAACCCACCACATCTCCCCCAACATCCAGCGCTCAGCTCTTCTCTATCGACTCGATTCGCTTCCTCGAAGTGATTCGGTGCACGAAAGTCTTTTCGCTCTCTCGCAAGTGAGGGATTTCGCGGTCGCCAGTTCGCAAGAAAAGTGAAAGAGGGGAATTTGGATTGGGGATACATGCTATTGACGCCTCGGCCAGTCCAGCAAGCCTTGTTTCTTTCCACATCACATCGCAGTCTCCTTTCTTCGTTGTGAGCGCGCGAAGACGGAGGAGGAGGTTTTTCTGACTGTTATCGTTCCGCCCGTTTGGCTCGGGTCGTTGTGTTTCGACGAAGGAAGAGCAGGAGAGAGTTACAAGAAACAAGAACGAGAGGTGTGATCTGCTTTACCGGATTCGCTGCGCTTTGCGTTTCTGCTGCTGCTTGAGCGATCGGATTTTTTTTTCGTGATTAAAAATCCACGCTTTTCTTGTCTTGCCTGCCTGCGCTCAACACTCCCGACTCTGCAAGGCAACACAACACGTAAAAGCAACCCTATCTTTTCTTCTGGCCTTGCCTGTCAACTCCCCGCCAACCATCCAACATTGCGACAGAAGTTAGGCCAGGTCATTGATCTATTTCGCGCGTGAGAGACAAGAGAAGAGTATCATCATCGATTGCGTGTCAGGATCACGCGACCTACCATCCCCATCGCAGCCAGTCTTATCCTCCCAACGACTGCGCTAAACAGGCGTGGAGCGCACAACAGCACAACATGGCAGGTAAGTTGAAACTTAACTACCTCTAACTCCTCTCTGCAACCCTTTCACCCCCTCTTCTTCTACTTCTTTGCGCACCGTTGCTGAATAGTACTCTGACTTCCAAATAGACCCGAGACGCAGTGCACGCTCCACGAAAGGTGTCAACAGCCGTCTCTCCGACATCAATGTCGTCGAACTTCCATCACCCGTGCCAAAGCGACGAAAATCTACACCGAAGCGGTCTTCGCCTCCATCGCAGGAAGAGCCTTCGAATGACCCCACCGAGGGAAAGCCCGACGACATCATCCGGTGTGTTTGCGGCGCGAATGAGGAAGACGAGGAAGACGAGAGGATGATGATTCAATGTGAAGGATGCGACGCATGGCAGCATACTATATGCATGGGGATTCCCAAAAAGAAGATCCCCCAGCAGTACTTCTGCGAGGTGTGCAGCCCTGAGCGACATGAGTTCTTGCTCAGTCAAATGGCACTTGGTGAGAAGCCGTGGGAGAAAAAGGGAGGCAAGAGGAGAAAGGTCATGCCGAAACCGAAGGAGGCTACCCCAGCAAAAGAAAAGAAGACGATACCGGCTACCCCGGCGAAAGAAAAGAAGGCGATACCAGTTACCCCGGCGAAAGACAAAAAGGCGATACCAGCTACCCCGGCGAAAGACGAGAAGGCGACACCAACTGCAGTTGAGAAAGGGAAACCTACGGCGCCGGAAAAAGTGAAGTCGGAGACACCTGTCAAGGGCAAGCCAACTACGACTGAAAAGGGCAAGTCAACTACGATTGAGAAGGGCAAGCCAACTACGATTGAGAAGGGCAAGCCAACTACAGCTGAGAAGGGCAAACCCACTCCTGCGGAGAAGAAGAAACTGACCGCGACTGAAAAGAAGAAACATACTCCGGCTGACAAGGAGAAGAAGAAGAAAGGTAAAGAAGCTGTTGCACCTGTACCCGCGCCCGTTCCGGCTCCAGCACTAGTGGAGGCAGAGCCGGTTCCAGTACCGGAGCCGAAGGTTGTGGTGGACCCTATGCTCGAAAAGCCGGTAATTGATGATAAGATGGATATTGATTCGGCGGAACCCCAACCTCCGTCTCCCGCAACGCAGGGAAACGGTGATGAGCAGCTAGATCGCATGGACCGTGACGCCACTATACCAGCCGAAGACATGCCTCCACCTCCACCTCCACCTCCGCCTCCAGCAGCTACGACTCCTGCGGCTCCCACTACTGCGGAAAAGAAAAAGCACGGAAAGTCACTACCGCCAATTGTTACGGAAGCACCACCGACACCAGCCCAGAAATCCAAAGCAAAAAAGGAAGCGGCTGGAAAGAAAGTCACGACTCCTGTCGTCACCACACCCAAGTCAACAAAACGAAAACAAAGCCACGAATCTGATAGTGAATACAAAGCAGATGATAAGGTGAGTAGACGATTTATCCCATTGCATATAAGGATACGGGTTAATGTATTGTAGGAGCAGCACCCCGAAAAGAAACAACGCCGGATCTCAACGGTGGCTACCACCCAGGAAGCAACTCCTAAAGCCCAAAAGCAGGACCGTAGGAAGTCGTCTATAGCTACGACTAAGAAAGCTAAGAAAGCAAAAGAAGACACAACACCTCAGAAAGAGCTCGTAAATACGGTTTCAGAGTTGCGGAATACGTATCGGCAAACTGTTGTCGGCTTCCTTATCACATGTATATCGGAGCATGCGAAGCGCTTGATCAACGACAAGAAGATCACTTTGCAACAAGATTCTACCGTTGAGACTTTGTGTGAGAATCGGGCTTTGCAAATTGAGCATCATGTCTACTTGAACCACTTTGCGGAAGGCCAGATTGTTACGGATTATAAAAATAAGATGAGAACTATCGCGCTCAATCTCAAAAGCAACGCTGCCTTGAGCGACGAAATCCTGGGAGGGAGACTCAGCTGCGAGAGACTATCCCACATGACGACAGAAGAGATGGCTTCAAAGGAACTCAAAGAGTTGACCCAGCAGGTTCGACTTGAGTCCGAGAAACACAATACATTAATCAACGAAACAGGACCTCGTATAAGAAGGACCCATAAGGGTGAAGAGTTGGTGAATGAGGAGACAACCGTTCAGTCTGGTCAAGACACACTCCTTGAGTCTGGAACGGTGATTCGAAGATCGTCTGAAGTAGTCATGGATGAACCACCCCCACCCCCACCCCCCCCACCGCCGAGTAACCCAGGACAACCCCACACACCAGCACAACCAGCCCAGGCATCCATGAGTCCGCCTACTACGGTTACCGCCACCTCGGAAACACCTCGTTCACCAAGTCAAGCTTTGCCGATTGAAGGCAGTGCTCCGCCCCTAGAGAAGAAGGAACGATCCTTCAGTATCGAGAACGTGTGGAGTCAGGTTGAGTCGCCAGATACGGAAAGGAGACCATCACGACTACCTGCTCGCCCGGCTCCAGTGAAGCCTGTAGATAGCAAAATCGACAAAGATATTGACATGCTGTTGAAGGATGACGACCAAGATGTAGGGACACCACCATATTCCCCTGCCAGCTATAACGACCATTACTCTCCAAAGCCAGACCAGGATGACGACACTGTCTGGCGCGGTAGAATAGACATGAACCAGATCGCGAACCTTACCGCGACAGCAAGTTTATTGGGCGGACCAGAGCAACTGGGAGATAAGCGTTGGTTCGAACTCCTAGATCCCGTCCTTAATATAGACGGCAGGATTAAACATGAGCGCGCAACCGAGTACCTGTGCGGGCAGAAGTTTTCAAGATCGAGCTCGATGGTCTTGGCTTCGCTGAAGCCGGAACATTCGGCAAACCAGGCACAATTCGACAAGTTATTCGAGTACTTTAAGACGAAAGAAAGATATGCTGTGGTCGGAAAGCATAATTCTCCATGCATCAAGGATCTCTACATTGTGCCTATTGACTCGAACGAAACTTTACCGGACTGGTTCAACGTCGTTGATCCCCCGAGCAAAGTCCCGGAAAAGAGTAGGAGTTCAAGAATGTTGGTGCTCATTTTTGTTGTTATCAGAAGCTTGGTTTCTGGACATGTTGAGAACGGAAATGGTATTGGTGCGCGACGGTTTTCAGCACAGCCTACTCTGGAGTTTAGTACCCCTCAACAGCCCCAGGCCTCGCCATATGCTCCACAGCACATGCCACAGCAGCAACAATATCAGGCTTCGCCGTTGTCGAACCAGCCGCCACAGCAGCAGCCATATTCTCCATCACCTCTTAGTCAACCTCCTCCACAGCAGGCGCATTATGGTTCGACTGTACCTTACGGATATCCGCAACAGCAGCAGCATCCTCATCCGCTGCCATCTCTCCAAGCCCCACAACAGTTTTCTCCGCCGCCGCAACAGCACCCACATCCACCCGCACCACTCCCGGTTCCTCATGGGTATCCACAACACCAGCAGTCGCCACCGCCATCACAGCAGCAGCAGCAACAGCAGCAACACCACTCCCCTCAGCCCCACCATCAGTCACCACGGCAGCTACCGCAACCACTTCCAACACAGCCCCCCCTACAACAAGAGCAGCGGCCGCCACAGCGAATGGCATTTGTCCCGAAGCATGCCATGACTCAGGAGCTCATCGGATTGATCCCAAAGCTGAGTGAAGTTCAGGCAATGGCTATTGATAAATTATTGCAGGAACATCCTGAACTCCAAACTAAGCCCGATGTATTAGCCAAGGAAGTGGAGAAGGTACTGGGATCTGTGGGGTCCGGAGTATAGGGTACTCCGGAAGCCAACTTGATTGCTCGTTTTATGTACGACATGGCGATTGCAACGGGGAACAGATGAAAATATCTCCCTACCTTTCATTTTGCCAACTGTATCGCTTGATGGGAGGGATGTTAAAAAGTGTGGATTTGTTTTTATCTTCCTTTTTTTCTTTGTTTTAGGAGGGGTACACAAGGCGTTAATTGCACATTGTGTGTGGTTTTTATCATGGGATTCCATTTGTTCATTTGGTCTTGGTGGCCTTGTGGTTACGTCTCAAGCTTCTTTTTAACCTGTGTATTTCATCTGTGTCACTCATCCTCTTGCACCAGGATCTTTAATCAGATGACTGATTTTCGGTTTTTTTCCTTTTATCTTTGCCTTGTTATTGTTTTGATATAGGATTTGCGTCTTGTATCGTTGTAATTGTGCGTGCTGTATGCAAAAGTGTTTGTCTCAGAATGAATTCGTGACAATATGAGTGATGTCATATAACCGACCGCAGCAAACACGTGGTCGAGCTCACTTTACACATGTGACGCGTCTCACCCCAGCAATATCCCCTGTTCACAACCCCACAGTCTCTACCGCTCTCCTTCCTCATCGCCGCGCTGAGTCGACTCTCACCCCTCCTCACTACCCAGCGTCGGCACAAGTACAGCCAGCCCCTTCCGCGATGCCTTTCAACACCCTCACAGTCGCCTGCTCAACGGCGCCCACAATAATCTCCACCTTCTTCTCCCACTTCTGCTCCTGCACTCCCACTCCCGAAGATAACGGCGATACATTCGGGTTAAGCTATGAAGAAGGTGTGGCGCTGATACGGCGGTTCTTGACGCATGCGAGCCACCACACTGTCGAGGAGCTGCAAGCATTTACGGCGATGTATGTACCTGCACCTGCGTGGGTGCGGACCGAAAATGTCGTAGTACCCGAGGAGTATCTACAGAGGAGCGCGGAGGCGGTGGTGAAACAGCTGGGTGATGAAATACACAAGGTTGGCGGGGAGAAGTGGTGGAGGTGGAGAGAGAGGGAGTTGCACGGGGAGTGGATTTGGGTGCGGGACCGGTGGTGGGGCGCGGGGGAGGAGAAGAACGAGGAGGAGAGGAAGAAGGCAAAGACGATGCTATATATGCATGGAGGCGCATACTTCTTTGGTTCGGTCGATGAGCATCGGTACCAGCTCCAGCGGCATGCGAGGAAGTTGGGCGCTAGAGTGTTTGCTCGTGGGTTCATCTTGGTTTTTTACTTAAGTGAGGTAGCTGACGCTTTCTGACAGCTCGATACCGTCTTGCTCCACAGTTCCCGTTTCCTTGCGGTATACGTCCCCCGTTACTCCTTCCTCTTGGGCGTGGCTAATGTGAATAGCAATCTACGATGTCCTCGCCTGCTACCTCTACCTCCTCTCCCTCCAACCCGCTTCCAGCATAATAATTGCCGGAGACTCGGCAGGTGCTGGAATGGCATTATCGATCCTGTGTATCCTTCGCGACCAAGGGCTTCCACTTCCCGCCGGCGCGGTTCTAATATCCCCCTGGGTAGACCTCTGCCACTCCTTCCCATCCGTCATAGACGACAATAGCAGAGACTATATCCCAGCGCATGGCTTCCTCCACCGTCCCAGCGAAGCATGGCCGCCGCCCAAATCTCGCGCCACACCGACCAAGAGCTTCACCACCACTATACAGGGCAATACGGAGGAGAGTATACCACTGCAAAATGTATCACCCTACGAACGAGTCGAAATTGACGGTGTGGTGGTGGAGATCCAAGACCAGATACAGCTCTACGCTACAAACGATATGTTAACGCACCCGCTAGTATCGCCCGTGAATCAGCGTACACTCGGCGGGTTATGTCCAATGCTAGTCCTCACCGGCGGCGGCGAGGTGTTACGTGACGAGCAGATTTATATCGCACACAAGGCCGCCTTCCCCTCGCTATTTGCAAAACCTGGCGACACCATCACCACCGACGCAACCAAAGTCTGGCTCCAGGTCTTTTCCAACGCCTGCCATGTCCTACCTACCCTCGCCTGGACGAAACCCGCAAAAATGGTCGGAGAGACGATCTCTACCTTTGCAACAAAGGTGTGGACCGCCCCCGACACCCTCGAAACCTTCCGCTACGAATACGTCTCCCTATCTGCCGGCACGGAAATGTGCGCCCCACTCTCACCTTCGGATTTCCCACCCACCGAACGCATTGGCGTTATTACGCCGGAACCGGTGAAGCGGTGGCTAGAAGCGAAGCGGAATTGGGATGCCAAATATGCTGGGAAGGTGGTGAGACGGGAAGAAGATGAAGATGAGGATGAAGATGAGGAGAGGGTCCCGCCAAGTGCGGCGTATAGAAGACGAAGGAGAGAGACGAGGGGGGAGAAGGCTAGTGAGGGTGAAACGAAGCGGGAGAAGGGATGGGGAATGAGCATGTGGGCGGGGTGGAGCGCGAAGAGTGATAAGAGGGTTGTGAAGAAGGAGGATGCTATTGATGCGGTGAAAGAAAGGAGTAGGACGGAATAAAATAGGATAGTTTTTGGTTTTTTTTCTCCTTTTCGTTGTAGAGCGTTTATAATTAATACCCCGACGTTTTTGGTTTTGTTTAGATTGGTTGGATACGACTTACTGGTAACTAGACTGAATTAATTAATTAATTGACTGTAATGGACTTATTGGATTCTGTCCGGACAGTGCAGCTACCAACTACACTTCCACTCTGTATCGAAACCGTACCGAGTTCACATTCCCCCCGAACTTGATAAGGATCCATTACCTCTCCGTCCCTGCGGTTGTTCTTCGGGGTGACATTGCACCTCTTTCCGCTGTGTATTATGGTGATGTAACGGAGGGTGAGAACAGAGGACTTGGGTTTGCCCGGTAGCATCCAGATGCCACAATATCGAGGCTGACTGCGGGCTGGGCCCTAAGCCCTCCTGACACTGACAACGTCAAAATTAGTCCTCTAGCAACCGGACTATAAAAATAGCACATACCACTCACTTCAACCTATAATCTAATGAAAAATCTATACTACATTGACTACAATCATAAAAACTTTCATAAATTCAGCCTTATGTATGTATCATGATCTGGTTGACACCGACTGCGAGTGAGAAATTGTGAATCGGCTCGGGTTTGCAGAGCTAAAAGCTGGAGCTCGAGCTTTGCCAGAGGGTTTCTGGTGGTAGACTGTACGGGGACCTGCATCGGTCGATAGTGTGTGCTGCCTGGGGGATATACCGATGATAGTCAATTATCATAGAAGATGATTCGGTCATGGTGATATTTGATACTGTTACTTTGGATGCTTCTTTTACTTGATTGATTGATCTTCTCGAGGCCAGAAGGCCCGTATATATACAGACTTGTTTCCCATATTCTCAGCCATATTCGTGTCCATATCTATCTCCGCTTGCTCATCCGTTTGCACTGATATGAGCCGCTCTGCACTGATAAGAGCCGCTCTCCTGAGGCATATCTTCATACACCAACTGCATATCAAACGGACCTGAGCTGTGAGTCTCAGCTCCATTTGATGGGTCGGCTTGTATGAGGATATGCATGGTCTGTATGAGGGTCAGGGAGAGTGTCTCATGATAGTGCAAACGTGTATGCAAACGGATACGGGAGCTTGTACATATACGGGCCTTATGCCCTCAAGAGAGATCAGTCAGTCAACCAAGTCAATCAACAAGTCACCGGAGTATCCAAAGTAACAGATACTGTATCGGCCGCTGAGGTTCGAATGTCAGCAGTCAGCACTGGGTGTCAGCAGTCAGCACTGGGCATCTGTCCAGCGGTTTTTACGCCTTGGTCAGTGTCAGCAGGCCAGTGTCCAAACAGTAAAAGTTATCACCACCCTCGAGATCAATTCTATGCACTTAAGTAAGGGACATATTCTCACTCGATCCACCTTTCAACCCACCCTTCCTCCCTACACCCGTTACACTGCGCCAGTGTGGGCCAGATGTTTCAGTTTCAACACGGGCATTATTGTTGAAATATGGAAGGGGAGAACCGTGTGAATAGACTAAGGTACAGAGACTGGAGAGCAGGACAAAGACTCGAGATATATACAAGATAGTTGGGTGCCTTATGCCCTACCGGCTGTGTGCCTTGACATCAGCTTAGCTGAAGCTCAGCTCGGTCAGCTTCATGCAACAATTGTCACTATCACTTGTCCATATATTCCGAAGCCGTCAGCACCAGCTATCCAAAGCAAAATTACCTGTCAACAATAGACAGTGTCCGAACATCAGCGGCCATTACAATGATAGAAGTTGTTATACGTAAAGTTCAAGCTTTCGTGAGTCTCACATGTCATTCTTTTGGTGCCGATAAACTGCTGGCCGGGAATAAGAGGGTTATAACGTTAAGCTATGAGAAGGATATGCAACAGAAGTATACAAAATCCTTTGCACCTACTGTACCGGTGTTAAATAATGAACGTTACGTCATCAGTTGCTCTAGTATGCAGGTTGATTCGCTAACCAACTGGTACGGGCATTTCGTCATCTGGGCGGTGCGGCAGTATGATTCTTCTGAGACCAATTCCTCGCTATTCCGCAGCTTGAGTCTTTCTCGTCATCTTTCTCCTGCTTCTCCTACTTCTTGATAGCGAATGAAAGCGGATGATGCTGGTTGCAAGGTTGCCTGTCAAACTGGTGAGAAGAAAATGCTTCTACTCTCGCCATCCTGCACTCATCCCATTCACATGTCTACAGCAAATGTCAGTTTACCTCGGCTTCTTTCCTAGGCTTTCACTCAGCACACATGGTCCGCCATTTTTAGACTGCCGTTCGTTGTTCATCTGTCGGTACATAAACCCATATGTATGTTCGTACCACTGAGAACATAGCGGCCTAATTATCCATCCGACTAATAAGACTTCAGGCCGTCCAATCATAGGGTACCGGCCTAACTTCGTACCGACACCTGTTGTCTACATAAACGTTCTTTTCCATATACACAATTCCCAATTGATGCTTCACTGTGCCCAGCTGTTCGACGCAGTCACTTATTTGCCTGGTTTCAAGCTGGTGGGTTGTCACATCCGAATAAAAGCTTGTATGTTTCAAACTTCCAACGACGTCAAGTTGCATTTGGCAAAAGTCGCTTCGGCAACCTGGCCTCGTACCCCGGCCCTTGATCTCACGTGATTTTACACTAACCGAAATGGTGAGTCTGATCTAAATTGAGATTGTGAAAAAAAGTGAGGTAAAAGGCCTGGAGACATCACTCCACCAAAAATTCAAATTACATCCAGAGAGCTGAGCTTTTGGGGGGCATTAGTTTACACCTACCTGAGTCAATGCCGAGCATTTTTTAAAGAATTCCACAACATAGGCACTCACTGCAGCCTTAACCTGAAGCTGATTCAGATCATTGCTAGCTTGACCCAGTAACTTTACACTATCAATTTTGCCTGACTCACTTAGTGCCCCATATAAATTGTATTTCCTTTACCCTAAACTATTCTTTCTGTGCAATCCCAGCTCAAACCAGTGGTGTTGAAATTTTCACCAGGTTGACCTATGAACTTTGTGTGGAGCGATGTCTCCAGGCCCTCTCTCACAACTTCATTCCCTTGTAACACTATTCCCTTTTTGTCACTTCCATTTTCATCTTAGTGCAGTTGAGAGCCTGGTTCGAGGCCATCGGCAACCTTCTGTTCCGCAAACAACTGATGCCTTATCCATCTTCAGTCTAGGGTCCTCCCTTCAATTGGCTATGGGCTCAAGCACCTGAGCACTCAAATGTAATACCGCGTCATGACGACATTATTGGTGTTACACCAGCCTATCACAGCCAGCGACATATTCGTATTCATTGCAGGGTTCTGGGGTGACAACACACGTGCTTTTTCGATGTATCTTTCCGCCGCGTTACCACTAAAGGATACATGACCGAAGGTTCCTGCATTGAGGCTGTAGCGGGTGTGTAGGCGTCTGACACATCGGCGGCCTAGTGAGCCTCGTTGAGTAGGAAGTATATATTACCTCTCCCCGCCGTAGACGTTCGGACTATCATTCCTTCACCTTAACAGCTATCAACCCGCGATGGAGAATATTACATTCTCCTCCATCCTGGCACCCTTACTCCCAGCAACAATCTTCCAGTGGCTTCTCGCCACCTTCCTGCTCTCAGTTCTCACAATCATCCTTACTATAACGTACCGGCTGTTCTTGCATCCACTTGCATCGATCCCGGGTCCGCGGCTCGCCGCAACAACAAACCTCTACCAAGTCTTCCTGTACTTTCGCGGCGGAAGATGGGAAGAAGGGGATTACCAGATGCGTTTGCATGAGAAATACGGTTTGTTGCTACCCTTGTGTCCCCAGCGCCGACTTACTGAGTTCTGTACGTAGGCCCCGTAGTCCGCTACGGCCCAAACTGTGTCATTGTAAACCTGCCTCACGCGCTGCCGCAAATATACCACCGCAAAGCCGACAAGACTGATCTCTACCGTTCTGGACCTGGGCCGATGACGGCGTTCTCGACAAAAAAACATGTTGACCATGTGGCTGCCAAAAAAAGGCTTGCGTATGGGGTATGAGACCTGCGAGCGAGCATTTGGTGATGATAGGAGCTGATGTGGGTCCAGTATTCTATGACTGCCATCAAGCCGTTCGAAGAGGAGGTGGACGATAGAATCCGGGAATGGGTGGCGGCTTTGGATAAGAGGTATTGTGAGACCGGGGAGGCGTTGCGGTTCCAGCAGTGTATGAGTTACCTGGCCTACGACGTCGGTACGGATTCATATCACATTTTTAATTGGTATCACACTAACTTGATGAAAGTCACTGAAATTGCATTTGGCGAGCCGCTGGGATTTGTCAAGGAATGGTGTGATGTTAGAAATCTCATCCAGAGCTTTGAGGATATAATTCCTATTTGGCAGACTTTGGGCCGACTACCATTACTTGCAAAGTTCACCAATGCATTCCGGATTTGGCGTCCTAAGGCCATGGATAAAAGAGGATTCGGTTTGTTGATAGGGGTATGAGAAATCCTCCGCAGTCCCTGAGCCCAAAGTTAACTGGGTTGATCAGGAAGCCGATCGCATTTTCGCACAGAATCAGCATCTAAATGAAAAGAAACTCAAAAAGGCTGAAAAAGCCAGTCTGCTTTCCAGGCAAGTAACCTTTCCTAGACACAGCTGACAATAATAACCGTGCCCACCCAGATTCATGAATTCCACAGCTGAAGGAGGGGAGCCAATGACCCCCGGGCAGGTGAAATTCGAGTCTATAACGGCAATGTACGTTAAAGCCCACAAGCACCACAAACCCATGCTTACCCAGTTTTCACAGGGTTGCCGGCTCCCGCAGCGTCCCAGAAGTACTCTCCCCTCTCGTCCTAGAGATCCTCAAGAACCCCAGCTGCTACGAACGGCTCTCCCGCGAACTCGCAGATGCGGAGGAATCCGGTCTTCTTGGTGGCGCAGCAGACATAGTATCTTACGAAACAGCCACCGAAAAGCTCCCCTACTTCAAAGCCTGTCTCCGCGAAGGGCTGCGAGCCTCAGCCGTTCCATTCCAAATGCCGCGCGTCAGCCCTCCGGAAGGCCTCCTGCTCGAATACGACAATAAGAGCGTATTCATTGCACCGGGAGCGGCTGTCTCCTCTTCTGGGCGCCAGCTAGCGTTGAATAAAGACCTATACGGCGAAGACGCACACGTGTTCAGACCTGAGAGGTGGCTGGAGGCAGACGCGGAGACGCTGAAGCTGTGGGAGAAATATAACTTGCGGTGGGGATATGGGACTAGAGTCTGCCTGGGGAAGAATATCGCAATGATGGAGATGGGCAAGATTTGTGTTCAGGTGAGTCCCCCTTCCCTATGGTGTTGAGTTTGGGGTTTAACTTAGCGACCTGCAGTTCTTTAGAACGTTTGATCCAGAGCTGTTATCGCACAAACCTAACGCTCCCGATGCGTATCTCACTTTTACGGTGCGTCTGCGCCGCAGAATGAAGGCTTGAGTTGATGACTTGGTTGAACGGGTGGGGTGATTGGGGTGGAGGAACTAGGGGTTTTCTGGCTGGAGTATGACACCATATCTACTCGGATATAACGCTGTGCTCTACTAGAGTTGTGCCAAAGTCACTATGCCTGCAGAGGCCATGGTACAGCGCCTTATTGTCGAGTAGATATGACTTTTTCGGGTTTATAAATCTCAAGATATTTTGCAGTGAAACTTCAAATGTGTAACCCCTCTAATTGTGATTTGAGTGATGTTGGATAGTGACTGTAGGTACTTAAGTTTTTGCTCCAAAACATCTCTCCAGTTCTCGCCCCCATCACCGCCTGTAGTGCAGCGGCAGAACAACAAACGTATCGAAGGAACGCGGGTTTAGTCATGTGATTAGCCCCAACTCTAGTGTCGAGCTTATTTCAACGTGCCATCGTTTTTCTCTTCTGCTTCGATATGACCATCACACCCTCCTGCAACATCAATTCTGCTGGATATTCCCTTCGTTTCCATCGTTTCTTCTCTCACAAAATCATGGATGGGAGTTTTGACGTTTCGATAATACAAAAATACGTGATGACGACTGCTCGGCAGGGTGTCTACATTACAGGTCAATAAAACGAAATTCGAGGCTTTGATATATCGAAAGCCCTATTCTATAACATTAATATACATTATGGTTGCTCGGCAGGCGTTGGTCAATGGATTCAACGCATTCTAGAGGTGGAACCAGACCGTTTCTCGACCCATCACCAAGCTTTCTCAAGAATATGAAGGACTGCAACACCATCCTGACCCCGCCTGGTAGCTAGGAAAAGTCTCACTATTTGTGGAGACAGTAGAGGCTGGCAAAAAATGTTGATCGACTTTTAGTCGCAGCAAGGATTGAACTTGCGGCCTTTTCGGTTCCACAGAAGTGTAAACGAAACGTGATAACCACTACACCATGCGACTTGGCAGATACTCTTTGCGGCGGGGGGGAGGCTATAAACGGAAATTCTGAGATATTAAGACACCAGGCTAGTCACAAGAGCTCACAATAATGAGCTTAAACGTAGAACGTTGGATCGCCCGGGATGAACTATGCCAGAGCAGAAGGGAATTCACAGAACACTATTAACACGAAATGCGGGACTTAAGGATACCGAGGAGGATAATGAAAACGATATGAGAACTCCGTCACCGATATGGTGCTCCTGAATTACACTAACCCATAGTTTGTTCTTTTTTTTCGATCCCTGATAGCCACAGGAAGCTAAGTATAGGTATCCCTTCTTCAAGTTTTGTTTAGTTTATTGGCTTCGGCCGTATTGTATCGGGCGGTGAGGTTACAACATAAGGTGTAAGACGGGGTGTTTGTATCTCCAAATACAACCCATTTATAAGAGTAAGTACAACTTCATATCAAAGGAATTAGCAGTCAGATGGACAGTGCATCACCAAAAATTTCTGTCAGAGCGGGGGTGTTTATAGTTTAAAACCGTTCAAGGAGCTAAATATAAAGAACCAAATTTCTATATTTCTGATTGCAGCCACACAGACCGCAAGTTCTTCTAGCTCTTTAATGGCACCCACCAGGACCATGAACGACTCTAGAGTACTTAGAGTATGATGTACTCCTCAACCGGTAACCATGTGTGTGTATCTGTTCCACCCCGTTGGGGGAATCACCCTGTCCGTAGAATGGGCGCCCTGTCTGCGGAATGGGTGGTTTTTAGCGTGATCCGCCATTGGGGCACCCATTCACGGAATCCGCCAACAGGTAGTACTTTGTGTGGTAACTTCGGTTGTCATGTCACCACCACAACACCGTCGCCACTCATCAAATTAGTCTGCAAGTCATTATCATCATCTCACCCATCATCACCATCGCTATTGACACTACTACCACCACCACCACCACCACCACCACCACCACCACCCCAAGCGCCACCGCTTATTATACTCACCACCGCCTATTATACTCTACCTACGCTAGCTTAATACTTGCAAAAAAAAACCAATCAGCAGAAGTTTCTGGTGATGGTGATAAAGTGCAGCTGAAAATTTGTCGATGGTGGATGTCAATAGTAGTGATGATGGCTTGTGGGCTAATTTGTATGAGTGGTGATGGTGTTGGGGTGGTGGGTGGTATTGTGGTGGTGGTGACAACCAAAGTTACCACACCCTGTTGGCGGATCACGCTAAAAACCACCCATTCCGCAATTGGGCACCCCATCCACAGACAGGGCAGTTTCGTCAACGAGGTAGAACATATCTACCTTAAAACCTGTTATTGCTCAGCTATTTCTTGAAAAAAAATATGTAATCTAGGGAGCGTAACTTCAAAATTTTCTATTAGATCATAATGGCGTTGTATCCTCACCGCCCGGTACAGTATTGTAGAGCGGTGTGTGGCGGGCATCTTAGGGCTAGTCACTAGGGCTAGCCACGAGTAGTCCTCTAGCACTTGTGGGCGAGCTTCACCTGTACTCTTATAGTTCACATGGGTACACTCTATATTCGCTGCGCATCGCGGCGTACCTGCACGCGCGTGGGATTACGGCCTACAGGTTATGAACCCTTACGCATTTGATTCATCGCGATAAATCAAATACCGAAGGACAAGTGAATCGTCGACAGTCGGAGGAGATCGAGATACTCTCTGGAGAGCTTAAGAGGCTAAGAAAAACCCCCTCATCCCGCCGTTGCAGTTTGCCGGTGGCTGATAGGCCTCGGCCCACTCAAGTGCTTTTGATAAACCATGAAATTGCGGTCCACATAATGAGAAATTGTGAGGTTATTAATTTACCAAAAGTGGTGCCATACCCACTGGTAGTCGGTATCATCGCCATTGCAAAAAGAAATTTGCCACTATAAAAGATCTGAGATTCGGAAGGAGCGAAACCAAGGGTATCTGGATCAAGCAGCCGAACGCGGCGAATGAAGACCGCATATGTGCAGCTAAGGTCCGTGAAAACAAACCGACGCCGCAAGGATACTTTCGTTTTCTGGAAACTGGGAGTCGATGCACCGATCTGAGATCAACAAAGACTTCGCAGAAAATGGTACTGCGCTTGAGAGAGTCTCTTTACGGCTTGAAGTAGTCCTCACACGTTTGGTACGGTACTTTCAAAGACTTTGTGATCTCAATTGGTTTCGTGGCATCACGTGTTGACGGAGGACTGTCTGTGCTTCATGATAAGGAGGACTAAGGCATCGTTGTTGCAGCGGTCGTTCTGTACGTCGATGATCTTATCGTCGCCAACGAGGGCTTGATTGTGCAGATCAAGAGTCAGATGAAAAAGGGGTTCCGGATGCACGATTTCGGGGGTGTTTCCTTCTATCTCGGCATGGCCATCGAACGCAATCGGGAGCTACGCACGATCGACATTCATTAGCACAGCTAGAGTATGTTGTTCCGTCCACAGGATATCACCCGCAGGCCTGGGAATGTAGGTGTTGAAATATGGGGAGAACCGTGTGCGTATATAGACTTAGATATAGAGAGAAGAGAGATGGAGAAAGACGCGAGTTATATATGAGAGAGAAGTGTGCCCCTTACTACCAGCCCCGCTAGCTAGCGGTCAGCTCTATATATACATGCAACAGTGGGATACGATGGAATGTTTCTTAGGCGACTATCTTGCAAAGCTAAGCGGCGAGAGCAGGGAGGGTACACTTCGCTGATAGTTCTGCTGCGTCAACTTATTTGCCGGTGGGAGAGTTACTCTAAATATACTTTAAAGGTAATTTCGGAGAAATATTTCTATGAGCAACCTTTTTCTGTAAGTATTGAATTCTCTGCGGAAGATGCTATGATCAAAAGTAATTTTAGACTAGGTCACCATTATTGGAGAGCTGTAAGCTGTAACATGCTTGTGTCATTTTGTTGAACTTTTTTTCCCGGTTTATGCTGTGGTTTTGGTTGGCTTGGATAGTGGTGTTTCTGTGCAGGGCAGCTGAGGGATTCGGGCGAGTCACGATGAGACCGGGCTCGCCCAAGGCTATTGGGGCGGTGGCCCGGCTGTACATATAAACCTGGCGAGTTGGGGCGAGCGAGATTTATCTGACGAGCCTGAGAATGAAATATCAAAATAACGAAGCAAACAAAACCAAAATAAATGACCATCCACAAAAGGAAATGAAAGAGAAAGACCAATTCTAAGCTTTGCTCAGCGGTGTGGAAACTTCCTCACCTCTGTGGCTGCAAGGAAGTCCATCACTACTTGATCACATATCTCAATGGAAAATAGCCCTGATATCTGCACGTGCAGGCATTTTCGCGCCTTCCAGCCCATTTCCCGCCCTACTGCTCTCTAAAGCTCTCGCTGCGCATCCTTCCACCGCCTACAGTGCCGGAAGAGATGCTCCCGTGTCTGAGCTGCCTTCCTGCACCACCAACACTGATTGTCATCCTATAGACCGAACCGCTTGAGACAAATCGCAGTAGGTACGTGCCTGTAATTCAACTGATGCATTTGGTTGCTATAGACTTTTTGCTCTTCATTGGGATAGGTCACCGGCTTCCAGTCTTTGCAGCACCGTACCAAGCCCGAGATTACAGGAGAATTGAGTACCGACCAAGTCCGAGGTTATCGAGCCTGAAGCCTGAGAGCAACAGTGGTTGGGTGTTGTCCATCCAGTCTCGTCGTGTTAACATCAAATGCCCGGGCGTGTCGTATAACAGGCGAGTCACGACTGGCCTTTGGCGAGCCCGAATCCCTCAGCCGCCCTGCACATTTCTGTCCGCCAAGGCAGTTCGTCGTTAGTAGAAAGAAATCATCGGATTTGAAAGCTCATCCGAAGAGTTATGCTAGGTAGAGAAGCTTCTGTTGATCGTTTTTTGTACGAAAGGGTGTCTGTCGCGCAGTTTTGGGGTTGCAGGGTCCACCGACCAGGTAAAAGCGCACCACACCCACTACCTCCTGCAATACCGTATGATTAGGCCGAACTTCCAGTTTTGCGAATGGTATAGGATGCAGGTCCTGCTGATTATGTTACAATATGGAAGTTAGGGAGAACCGTGTGCGTGTATTCTATGGTACAGAGAAAAGAGAGAAGGAGAAAAACTCGAGATATATACAGGAGGCACCAGCCCCTGCAGCAGTCACCGTGTATCAGATCTGTAACATATCTCCGGCACAAGTACACCTGTAACAGACTAGTTGTCTTGCAGTTCGAGTGATCAGAGTGAACGAGTGATGTTGATTCGAAGTTTTTATAAAGAATTAAATTGGCTGTTTAGTGTGCAAGCTGCACGAACAGAAAGTCCGACCAAAAAATATGGTATATAGCAGACACCAGACATCTAGTTTGAGAAACACAAAACACGTCAACTTGTCCACGGGCAGAGCCATACCGGGCGTGCAATATTCATTCGTCTGGAGCTTAAGAAATATACCATGTTGCCTAACATAAGATGGATGGTTTTCGGGTTGACCGCACGTTGAGGTGCATTATCCATAAGGCTCCATTATGGCACTTGCCATGAGTAGTTGGTCAGTGGGGCATTAACTCCTAGTGTGGTTGCCAGGTCCAAATATCTATGTCATCTGCTGTTGGTTCTCGGTCAATACAGTCTTCCAGAAAGCGCCCACTTCCCGGACGGTTCACTACTTTCAGTGCTGGAACATAACGCGTGGCTGACATCCATTTTAGGTTAGGTAACATGATATATTTCCGAGCCTTAAGTGATTGGGTTTTGCATCCCCGAGGTGGGTGAAGCGGAATGCATGCACTAACGTTAACGTTTAATTCTAGAGCCGATATCGATCATTCTGTCTTATACCTACCGTTCAGTAGAATTCGACAGATGGTAAAAATAGTCCTAGCTTTCTCCCATATGCCCTCAGGTTATTGCGGGAGTGCGGCACAGATGATATGTCGTATTGCAGACTCTGCAGTGGAGAATTGGTAATTTACAACCAGCAGCCGTCGGAATTCACGTGGTAAGTAGGTAGGCGATCGGGGAATTGGGCTCACAGATAATATCCTTTGCCCACGTATCGTGTCGTAGCAATGAAACTGGATAACATCTCTCAAACATTGGGCAATCAAAATGACCGCCTCAGCCATGTACACCTGATATTTCCCTTAGGTGTAATCTTCAACTCACTATAGATCAATTATGAGAATTCCCAAGTGTACATATCAGCTTCACGGGTGGCTAGCTGGAGGTGATCATTCGATGGAACGCTATGCGGTGGGCGGTTGAAGGTATTTTCGAGTGGTGATCTTCATTGGATATGTTCATCTACGCTGAGGAGCCCACCGTCAACGGCTCTGTCGACAGCATGCTCCAGAACGTCTTCCTTAGCAAATACGCCGCCGCTGGCTGCCAAACCTCTTTCATCTTCAACCGCGAGATATATGCTGTATGCGGCAAAGCACTCCTACAGCATGGTACCAGTCTTGAAAAGGTCTCCCCGTCCGGACAACTCGTCCTCGGCACCGACGAAAACATTGGAACTATAGCATGGTTCTCAACAATGGTGCCGTCAGCTTCAAGGCCTCAGCTCCTGAGCTAGATGCGCCGGCGGGATCCTTCAAGATTGTTACTTGTGCGTACTTCAACTAAGGTGGCAAGTAGGAGCTTGTGGAGATGTTGATGCTCGTCTGCTGATAAAATCCTGAAAGATCTATACTTTGTAGGAATTGGGAATATGGCATCCCATTACTACGCCACTGCGGGAACTACCGGTACTATCTTCGATGCTACATGTGTGGGTGGAGTGAAGAAGGCTGAGTTCAGTGAGAGCAATACTGAAGCTAATGCCGTGTACAACGTGGAGTTTATTGTAAGGTATGTAATAGATGAGTCTGCATGGAGTGGGTTTTGCTGTGGTGATATCTGGGTTTTGGGAGTAGCAGTTTCTATTGTTTCTTTGAGCAATGTTAACAATAAGCCACATGTTTTCTGACCCCTTCTCATTGAAAACCGACAAACTCCTAGTTGCTACGCGGTGTTTCTAGATAGATCAGAGCTTTGAACAAAAAACAGCATTATAAATCGTTATAGTACGTATATTGTGCTTATCTGCCAGTCCGAAAACCAAATCATGACATTCTGTCAAATGCTAGGATCTATTTTGAAGTATCCATTCGTATCTACCCGCTTGGTACAGTATAAACCCCACCCCCTATATATTCATCTGATCAGTATAACAGCGCGAGGCCAGATGGAAACGTAGTAACAGCGAAGTTCACCTGGAAGTTAGAGATTAGTGGTTAGGGTTGAAAGGTGCCGCTCCAATTGATGTCCTCACGTTGATTGGCTGGTTCTTACTACACTGGATGATCGCCGCTCCAAGAAAAAATGGCAAGAAACCCAAGGAACTGAAAGTGTAGGAGATAGCGGGATATATCAGCTATAGTCAACCTATGAAGGTGCGGTCAGCTACAAGAAAGAAGAGTCAAAATAATAGCTCAACTACAGGAGCGTTTGTTTTTGTTTTTGTTTTAATCATACTGTATTCACTCTACTTAGAGTATGACAGCCCCATAATCCCCTCCGCCTCCGGGCTGGCCGGCTAGATGGCGGAGCTCCACTCCTGCTACCCGTCGTCCCCTGCTGACAAAAGAAAGCATCTAAAGCGATCGATAAAATACAAAGGAAATGGGATGAAATCAAGGAGAGCCCGCCGGCTCTTACTCCTCCGCCCGTTTGGGCGGGAAACTTCCCGACATCAGTGGCTGCCAGGAAATCCATCACCGCTTTATCGCATTTCTCCATGGAAAGCAGCTCAGAGACTTGCACGTGTCGGCATCTGCCCGCTCTCCATCCCGTTGCTTTCCCCATCTCTTTCCAGAGCGTTTTCTGCTGGTCTTTCCATCAGCTGCAGTGGCGGAAGAGATGTTCCCGCGTCTGGGCCGCCGTCCTGCCTCCGCCGCCGCACCACCAACATTTGTCGTCGTCTCGGTGTCCGAACCGTTTCAGGTACGTGCCCACTGGCGCGTGTCCGGACTTCAGTCGGTAGAATCTGGCTGCCAGTGGCTTCACACTATTCATTGGGATGGGTCTCTTGCTCCCAGCTTTGCCTTTCAGCCTGTAGCCATGATGTTTGCTGCATTTGTCGGCCTCCCACTTAGCCTTCGCCGCCGTCTTTGCTTCTGAGATTCGTCTGGTCCTGTTCGCCGCCGAGGTGTATACTCGTTCACGTACTGTGCCTGCCCTGCGGCCCTCTCGTGCTAGATTCGCTTGGCGATCTGCTTCCTCATTCCCGGGGATGCCAGTGTGTCCCGGGACCCAGTGGATTTCTGTTTCAATACCGGCTTCGCGAAGAGTCCTACTACGGGAGCGTTCATTCCACCAGACGGAAGTGATCCCATTATTCAACAAACCAAATTTTTTCAGCAATGATATCGGCTGTAGAGCCATGGCTATACTTGATCTTAGTATATCAATTATCAGTGAGGAAGAATAAACACCCAGATGTTTTTATTACCAAGCTGCATTGACCAACCTACACGCTAGTAAAGAGACTTTTTTCAGCCTCAACAAAACTCCAGGAAAGGAGCTATCATTAATGGACCCCTAAATTTTGCGGAGTACTGGCCCTCTTTAAAACAGCCTCGCTTCACACGGCGGACGCCGTGCTCCCAAGCTCGAAAACTGACGGGCGTATGTACGGGGGGTCTGCTTTTGCGGGGATATATACGCCTTCATCGAGGTCACGTCCAATCCCACCAATTATCGCGGTTCCAAATGAATAGTAGATCAGTAGTCATCCCTTAGACCCACAACCGCGTTCTGGCGGAAGGCAGCAGATCACGATATTTCCGAATGCAGCCTAGACGTCTACAGCGTGGGCAGTTTACTACCCCAAGAACTGCAAATAAACTACAGGTACCCCGATGGCTCCGGTCCGTACAGCTCCACCGATTTCTCGACCAGAAAGGGTACAAAGAATCTGCCAACCAACTACATGTCCATAAACGATCCGTGTGCGGACAGGATTCTTGGCCGGTGAATCCCCAAGCAAGAAATATCCTGCCGAGCAAGTGGTGTACCTGGTGAGTGGGATATACTTGTGGTCAAGAAGTTTACTCGCTCTATCTTCACCACCTTCTCTATGATCAGCCATTATTTCCTTTCCTGTGAACGCTCTTGCTGCTACATGCCCCTTGGTGGAACATACATTCTCCCGATGCTACCAGTTAAGAATTGGATGCGGAGGAGTGGGAATTAGAGTGCCCAGTACAGGCTATAAATGGGATCTTGAAGTCTAAAGGCGATTGTAATTGCCGTGGTACGCCCAGTGGCTTGACATATTGTTAATAATCGTATGGCTACACAGCCCGCTCCGCCAACACCCTACCGACAATGTAAGATTCTCTGCGGCCGGGAGATATCATACTAAGTACCTACCAAAAGAATCTTGTTCGGTGGGGTGAGCAAACTTAAAATACAACATGTTTGAACATGCTGTGCCCTAAGTTATGCATCGTGAAGGAGAAACACTGCAAAAGTTGGCCGCGATTGTTGAAAGTTCCGGAGAGTTCCGCTTCCCATTCGGCGCCACACCTCTACCGCCACCCTACGTCACCGAACGTCTAATGTAAGCCGGGATTTTGAAGTCAAACAACCAGCAACATTATGTATGTACATTTTACACTGTGCTCTGGCAACTGCTCGCAAACTCTTTCATAGTCCTAGCGAGATTTTGGAGTCTGGGAATGGGACGATTTAACTACGCCGGTAGAGTGAGTCACGAACCCATCAGCTCAGAGCTCCAAGAAGCTAGCCACATAGCCCTGTGTAACCAGCTTCGTACTCAAATAACATCTCACCACCTCCCAACCCTCAAACTACACAACCATGGGCAAACCAACCGCCACCACGACCTACCCGCAGGCCCCCGTCTACCCCGAACCCGACTTCTCAGGCCCCTCCTCCTCCGCCCCCCTCCTCCTCGACTTCTCAGATCCCCCAAAACCCTCCGACGACGACCTCCCCGCCTACGACGACCCCTCCTACCTCGGCGAAGAGCCCCCCCCATTCACAAAATACTCCCCCACCAAACACCTCCTCACAAACGGCAAGGTAGTCTCCCACGACACACACCTAAACACAGACCCAGAAGCGCTCTTCCAATGGATCCACGACGAGGCCACATCCCCGCCCCGCCCACTACTACACATAAAAGGCACGCACCGCTCCACGCGCTCCAACGGAAAATCCAGCAGCACCGTAACCGACTTCGACCTCTACTTCGACCTCTCATCCTTCCTCCCGCCCACCTGCCAGGTCCTCGCCGTCTCCCCCGCCGAAAAACGCCGCCGCGGAACTCGAAACATGCACACCGCGCACGAAGAAGACGCCAGGAACATCCGTGACTGGTGCGCCGACTACATCCACGCCTCTGCATCGTGGAAGGAGTTCCTGCTCCGCAAGCGCGTGGGCGGCGTGGATCAGGACCTGCTGCGCATCCACGTCGAGAGCATGGTGCGGTCCACGAACTACCGCGGCCACATCCGCGTCGCGTTCCCCGTCGAGAACCGCTCTGTCGTGCTGGCTCCCGATAATTGGGTTTGTCGCGTGCGCTATGGCCACTGGCGCTGGCTGTTCTATCTCTCGTTTTTGTGGCTGCTTACGTGGCCCATGTTGTGGCTTGGGACGCGGCGCTGGGATGTGGTTGATGCGTTGTTTGAGGCCCGCCCGGGCGCGGAAAGGGCCTGGGTTGATCGGTGGGGGTGGGTTATTATGAGGCTGGTTAAGCAGCGGAGACAGAGTAGTCATGGCGGCGCGTTCACGCCGGAGAATTTGAGGTGGGTTGAGACGCATGAGTTGGCGGTGGAGGCGGAGCGGGAGCAGCGGAGGCGGGAGGCGAGGAGTGGGGCGGGGGTGGTGGCGTGGGTGGGGGGGTTTTTGAGAGGGTTGGGGGAGCTGGGGGATGTTGGGTGTTCTTGGGGCGCGGATGAGTAGTAATGGAAGGGTGGTTTTTTTGTTTATACCCCCTGGTTTTGTTTGTTTGTGTGTGAGTTTATGCGGCTTTGAGGTGGTACTCTACTCTGTGATACTTGTTTTTCTTGGGTTGAGGCTGGGTTTGTGTATGGTTTCACCAGTTCGTCTCAAGGATACTCCTGCGCGTAAAGTTGGTTCAATGGTGCTTGAATTCTACTAGGAACCAAACCCGTAAAGACGTCCGACGGAGAGAACCAGTACCCTAAACCCTAACCCATGACACAGCAGTCTGCGGTTGTTTCCTTCAGTAAGGATCGCTACCAAAGTTTATCCATGCGTCATCCACTCCACACTCACACTCACCTACCACGACCACACAACATTAGGGCTGCACGCTGAGCTCGTCTGCACCACACCAGGAGGGGGTGGCTAAGCTGCGACGAACAAGATGGGAGTCTCGTAACCAGACGTCCGACTGGATTCGAAAAGTCTTGTATCGATCGCGGGCATGAACACTAGCAACACTCGGGGTTTCACTCAGGTAGCAATGAAAGATCAAGTGTCATCGCCTCTTTCGCAGGACGAACAAAGACATTGATCCCGCCGGATCTACAGGTACCCACTTTGGCACAACACCGGGGGGATTAGCAGGAGGGCACTCAACAGGGGGAATTCCTACCTGGCACTCTACACTTGACTCCTGTCGCCTTCGACTCGACTTTGATATGCCAGATTCTCAGGCGTCGGTGGGTACAACTTGCTTGTGCGAGAGCTTGTCAGCTCCAGCGTGGGGAGGGGAAGGGTGCGATGGTTGAAGGTCGATTGGAAGAGAGGGGAGTACGGTGTCAACTATGCTGCAAAGTGGGGTTTGGCAGGCTGAAGAGGGGAGAATGCCGTTTGTCGGAAGAGAGGGGAATGCTGGGAATCATACAGCTAAGTGACGATAGTTGGGGGTTTCGGCAGGCTGGGTGAGGGGAATGCCGTTTGTCGGAAGAGGGGAATGCTGGGAATCATGCAGCGTCGACTATACAGCAAAGTGGCGATAGTTGGGGCTGGGAAGAGGGGAATGCCGTTTGTTGGAAGAGAGAGAGAATTCCAGAAACATAGTCAGAAAAAGGGAGATACTAGAGACATACAGCAGCAAAGTGGAGGTAGTTGGGGTTTCGGGAAGCGGGAGATAGGGGAATCCGGCATCAACTCCACACGGACGCAGCAATTGGAGAGGCCTCGGCAACCGGGAGCTTGCACGCTGTACGTGAGACTGGGGTACGAGTGCCGGCATGATGATGGGGCTTAATCTACCGAAGGAGGCGGAGCAGAATCGGGGCGTCGAGGGGATGAATACAATACTATACAATACCACCGGCCATATTTCAAATACGGAGATCGAGGACCTTTTTGTTACCGGAGAGTTCGGCGAAAAAGTCTCGACCAATAGAGCTGATAATTTCGAACTCGGGAAATCGACGGGAAAAAGAAGAAAAGAAAAGGCTGAATTTGCGGGAAAAGAAGGAAATAAAAGGCTGAATGGCAATAAATTACTTAAGTAGGTTTGAGATGCGGTTGTGCACAAATGTGTTCGACTGGAACGAACTCTTTTTTTCACATGTTAAAGATTTATCCCGTATCTTCAGCCAAAGACTTCAGCTATATATTTAAAAGTGCAATTTATCGAACTATCTACCCCTTGATAACTACTGCTTACGATTAATTGCTTTTAATATTTCAGTGTTAACTGATCTACGTAGGATTTAATATGGAGATACGGAGGAACCGAAAACCCTTTATTTTCACCTACGAGATCGCGATCATGAAGCTGTACGATCACAAACTTGTTTGACGAAAGAGGAATTCATCTGCACCACGCAAGATAGAGTAGCTCATGCGTCTATTGGGCCCTTACATATAGGAATTAGCGTTGCTTTCTGTTCACAGATCCTCTCATTTACCACGTATGAAATACGCTATTACTCCTTGTACCACCAACACTGGGCGACGTGGAAGCCTAATCGAACAGCTGTTGATGCCTTGTACCGCGGAGGAATAGCCTTGTTTCAACTGCAAGTCTGTGTGGGACGATAAGGTTCGGGAGCGTATCACGCACAGGAACCGGTAGATCCTCCGCAATTCGCGGGTCGGAAGGTGTCGAAGCTGATAGGGCGGCAGGTGTCACGGGAGCAGGCGGAGCCTTTCTAGAAGCTGCGTGTCGCCAAACAAAGCTGTCGCCTCAAAGATGTTTGCGGAGTTTTCGCGATATCTTCTATGAGGGATATACCTTTCCAATCAAGCAATCTACGACAGATGCAGCCCTAGATATATAAATATCCAATTTAATATTGATATTGCAAATCGTCGCCACCAAGTTCTGGGAACTCAAGCGAAAAAAATGAAGTCGATCTCAGAAGAAAGAAAGTAATTGTCATCTCAAAGACTTGGACAATTGGTAATATTTTGATCATCTATGAGCGACGCGCGACGATAGATTTGATTCGAGACACGACCGAGCGAGGATATTTTCTAAAGTCTGAGGGTTTCGTGATCAGTGCCTACTTGTCAGGTGAATGACGCCGGATATTACGGAGTTGCAAAACTGAAGCAGTGACGTTTCTATAGAGTAGAGTGTGATGTTTTTTTACACGTTGTGGACGGAGACTGCAACACGTTGCATTGCGCTTTGATGCACATCGTGCGATGGTAACGATGGCGGATTCTCACCGCTGCAACTAGCCACCTGTTTATCGCCAATTGAAAGTTGGATTTGAGATATTTCACCTTAATTCCCCTGATAAGCGAATATATTGTGCGAAGCGAAAAATTCGGTTGTGTTGGTGATAGGTACCGCGTGCTATAGCGAGGAGAGGATCAAGGCGAATCATTGTCCTTGTTGGTTGCTGCAGTTTCGAGGAGGGCGGGGGCGGGGTTGTTAGTGAAGTGTGCGTTGGTCGTAGCGCCTGACTTTTTCAGGTCATGGCCGCTAGATCATCTCAGCAACTCCCATTCAGACGACGCTGCAGACTAATGCTCGAGTGGAAGCTCTTACCGCTGAATTCACATCATCTAGCCTCATTTCCAGCATCGCACCCATTGGACAAACGGTGGCTGGCGCGCCAATTGGAATCCAAACGAAAAAGAACATCCTTACATGAACAGCTGTTCGTTCACTGCCACCTATCAGTTTCATCTTCCGCCACCTCTCTTTGGGATGTGTTTAGTTTAACCTGATTTTTCACGGTTGTAAGGAGGCAATCGAGAATGGGAACAACGCATGCAGCGCTAATGCCGGCGACGGAAAATCTACATGGGGCAATGGATTGTTAGTTACAGGAAGCGGGTCACTACTACGATTCGACACGTAGGTATCCGTCTATCAAGCGGCCTGACACGCAAAGACTGACGGCCTCAAGCAGGTTCCTGATAGCAAACGGAAACAGAATATAAGGCCGCCGATATTCCACCTCTGCTTCCCTTTCTCCTCAGCAAACACAATCACACAACAGCTTCAGCAGTCTTCTAACCTAGACAACAATTGTCTTCTCCAAACAAACAACTGCCTTTTTCCAAACAATCAACCACCCCCCACTTCAAACATGTTGTAAGTTATTTATCAACTTAAAGAATTATCCCCGAAAAAACATTATACTAATATATCCAACCTCAGTCACTCCAGCGGCGGCTATGACAACGAGGACCGTGACGACGGCCCCCCCAGAAACGTTCTCAGCAACGAAACCATCCGCCAAGCGCTCGCCCGCGCCAACTCCGCCTCTTCTGGCAAGCCGATGACCTCCCCATCCCGCACCAACTCGGCCTACTCCAACCAATCTTCGCAGTCCCACCGCAGCTCCAGCTCCTCATCCAAGCGCACACCCAAGCACAAGAACTGTGACTGCATGGACTGCATCGATCTTGCCTACCGCGATAGCCACGGCACCACCCGCAGGGACAAGAATGGCGACACGATTACCGAGTTCAACGGCAGCGAAGGTGCTCGCGTGCACTGCCACGTCCAGCCAGGTCTTTTCAATGACGAGGAGGATCGACCAAGCGCCCCCCGCCGCACCAGCACTAGCAGTTCCTCTCGCAGCTCTAAGAGCTCTAAGAGCGGATCCCGCCGCGACTCTGCTCAGCGCACTTACAGCAAGAATAAGGATGGTGATTTGGTCGAGGAGTGGGACGGCAGTGCTGCTCCCGGCATCCGCACACATATCGACCGTAGCGACCCTCAGTTCCGTGATCTCAGGGATGATGAACATCACTAGATAGAGATTGTTGGACGAATGGTGATGGGTGGCTTTCTTTGTTTCTAATGCATGGCAATGGGTTGGATGAGATTTTGTTCTGGTTTGCGAAGATTTCTTTTTTTTTTGATATTTTTTTTGATATATCATACATTACAATACAATGGAGTTTTTATCGAATTCTTTGAGGATTTGCTGCGCGATATTCTACGTGCATATGACCTCCAGTGAACTGAAAAAGAAACTAGACTTCGAGCAAAAAAAGGAAACATGTGGGGTTGCGAGTCTTGATTTATTAATAGTAAGCCTGACTGGTACGTAAGGTTCTAACTCAAAAATATCAGTGAGCACTTTTTGCCAGAGCGCAAAAGAAATGATTTCGCCCAGGCTCGATCTGGGGACCTTTTGTGTCCAGCTTCTAATAGAAACTGTTAGACAAATGTGATAACCAACTACACCACGAAATCGTTAGTACAGAAGGATGGAACGTCCTATCCAAACTCGCCACAGCAACAAGGTCTCCACAACTTCAAAAACACTCACCAACTAAACTACCTTAACATGCGAAAGAGGGGTCTATCGAAGCCATGGAGTTTCGCAATGAAATAGTTACTTACTCTGTTGTACACATACACCCCGTGAAACTGTTCTATACAAAATGGAAAAAACAACACAAGCTTATACTATGCCGCCCACGACCGCAGAAGGGTTTGTCCTGATCTCCCATCTCCTTTTCTTGCGCTGAGGAATATTCTCCACGATCCAATGCCTCCGACGAAAGAACCACCTCCAGTTACTTACTCCTCGCGTCGGTACTGAACCTTATCATAGCTGTGGCCAATAGAACGTTCGAACAAAAGTAGTACACTTCCGCACATCCCCCTTGACCAGCGCCCAGACGGCCACTAAATGTTCGACGGTATCGGACTGCATGGTTTCGTTTGGAGCAAAATAAAGGTCGATGCTGCTAGTGGTGATCGTAAGAGCTACCGCGGCGGCCGAGTGTCTAGCTTTAGTGCAAAGAGCCGCGAGCGCATCGAAGGCGTGGTTGAGACGGTGAGTGGCATCTGGAGGGTGAAATGGATTGGCGGCTGAAGAATGAGCCTTGAAGGCGGTACTGGCGTCTGGGTGACAGTCCATAATGCTCGTTTACGTGGAGCCAGAGTTGAGGGCGGTCTGGCAGGGCGACCTGAAAATCTGAAAAACTTAATGGAAGGTGTGTTCAAGAGGCCACCCCAGAACCTAGGTTATTGCAGGATAAGGTTTTTGTTCCCGTGCGTATTTTAGTTAGGCCTCACTACCAAACTTCTTTTCACGGTGGAATATGGTTCTCTGCGGCCGGGTTTGGATTCAACACACTGTACTATTTAGTTAGTGCAGACGCTGGCGGGACGCTGAATATAAAAAGCGACTTTACAAGCCTGCGCTCGGTCACCGCCTTACTAGGGAAGTGTCGGATCTGGGATAGTCAATTTAGAAAGCCACTTTGCGCCAGTTAGCTCTCTTTTATTGTTGGAGAGCTATCTACACTATCACTACAGTTTCTATTATAATCTCGCCACATTACTGACAGTTGATCATAGCCAATTTGCCAATCTTTCTAGGTTTTCTTTACTTATTTTTGTTATGATATGGGGAGAACTGTGGGACTGATTTGAGTGCGGTTATCACGTGGGTTGGCGCGGTGGAGCCGCATGCACTTTAGTTCTTGTGTACGTGTTATTTAGACTTAGGGAAGTCAAGTTCAGTTCGGTCAAGAGAGATTCAGCATAACAGACCCATCACAACAAGAACCATGTGTATAGATTATGGTACAGAGAAGAGAGAAGGAAAAGGACCCGAGACATACACAAGAAACTGGTGGCGGCTATGCACGGCCTTTGTCACTCTTAGCATAAGCTAACTTAGAAGTTGGAATTATTCATATAAGGACACGACATGTGTCTTTTTCGATTCTGATTGGTCGTAATTCTGTGGCTGAGTGGTTGATTGTGGCAAGTACCTACCACTTAAACTCAGATCCCAAATGACCTACCCTTTTAATTCCAATGAGTGTTTAGCTCTGATTACAAAGTGTCCTACACACAAAATGTAGATAACTATGTCCTCTTTCACCTTCCAGCCTTAGATTTATGACATCTCTTATATTGAGTCAGAAATTGTGAATCAACAGCATTTTGAAGCATTTTTTTACAGCTGCACTATGAATATTAGTGATATAGTAAATTGGAGACCAGGAAGTGAAAGAGAATCTGTTTATGCATAGTTCATGTATAGAACACTTTGTGATCAGAGCAAAACTCATGGACTTAAATGAACTTGAATTGATTGGAGTTACCCAGTGGAAGGCATCTTCCCAGTTGCCAATATGCTTGCT